>MWVY01000057.1_pt1 | contig 25705 bp, 15 predicted proteins | sample 1047251 | NCBI WGS metagenome assembly MWVY01 (sample SAMN06349983, study PRJNA376086) | soil metagenome | isolation source: MS7-5 sample Antarctic (ecotone) soil | place: Antarctica | collected 2015-01-13
GCTAATTTTTCCTCAAATATCAAATCAGGTTGCTCTCCCATTATTGTAAACTTTAATGACCTATCATTAGGTAATCCAACAACCTGGGCATGGGATTTTGGAAATGGTGCCACATCAAGTAAAAAAGACCCTTCTACTACGTATTTTGCTCCAGGAAAATACACGGTTTCATTAACAGTTACAAATTCAAGAGGCACTCATACAACCAAAAGAGAAGAATATATAATTGTAAATGAAGCACCTAAGGTTGACTTTATTTCAGATACAACAACTGGCTGCTCCCCTTTAAATGTGCGATTCGCAGATAGATCTGATGCCGGTACAGGTAATACAAATGTGTCCTGGTTGTGGGATTTTGGTAATGGAGTACAATCTACTGAAAGAAACCCCACTGCAACATTCAGAACTGCTGGTGAATTTACGGTGTTTTTACAGGTAACTAATGATAAAGGTTGTACAAAATATATCACAAAGACTGCATACATTAAAGTAACTCCTGGGGTCCAGGCTGGGTTCTATATGTCTGGTCTTACATCATGCAATGCTCCGGTCCAGGTAAATTTTACTAACTATTCAACGGGACCAGGACAGTTAACGTACCTGTGGAATTTTGGCGATGGCACTACTTCTTCTGATGTGAACCCTAGCCATACCTACACGTCTACAGGAAAATTTACGGTGAGTTTAGCTGTTAGCAGCAGTAGTGGTTGTTCAGATTTATACACTGCAGATTCTCTGGTTCAGATTACAGGCATAAAAACTGATTTTACTATTCCCAATCCTATTTGCCTGACTTCAGGGGCTAAGTTCGTTAATCTCAGCAATGCAACACCTGTTGCTTCCTTTTGGGAGTTTTCTGATGGAGAGATTTATACATCAAAAAATGCTTTCAGATTTTTCAACACACCCGGCACTTACAACGTCAAACTAACAAATACTTACAAAACGTGCAGCGAAACTGTTGTAAAAACATTGAAGTTATCTTCGAAGCCAACGGCGAACTTCATTTCTGACTCGGTGAAATGTCAACCTCCTTTTACCGTGAATTTTCAGAATTTAACTACAAATGGTGCAAGCTATAAATGGAGTTTTGGAGATGGAAGCAGTTCGTCAGACGTAAATCCTTCGCATACATTTAACGCTTATGGCGATTTTCCTGTAACGTTGATATCGTTTAATGAAAACGGGTGTTCTGATACTATACAGAAATCAGCATACATTAAAGTAAATAAACCAACTATCACGTTTTCTAACTTACCACAAGGAGGCTGTGCACCTTTTACTGTTTCTCCGATTGCCGTTATAAAAAGTTTAGAAGATGTTCTGTCTTACACTTGGAATTTTGGTGATGGCACTACTTCAAATGAACAGTTCCCTTCTCATTCTTATGCAACTCCGGGCACCTACAACATCTCATTAACTATGAAAACCAGGTCCGGATGTACAGAAACTTATTCCTTAGCCAATGCAGTTAAGGTGGGAACCAAACCAAAAGCTGCTTTTACTGCTCAGCCACTTAAGGTATGTGCACGTGAATTTGTAAACTTCACAAATGAATCAGCTAATGCAGATGACTTTTTATGGCATTTTGGTGATGGAGGAACATCAAAGAGTAAAGATCCTTCATACCAGTATAACGATTTAGAGTGGTTTGATGTAAAATTAATTGCCTATAATAATGGGTGCCCGGATAGCATTACCAGAGAAAGGTATATCTACATTAAACCACCTATTGCAGCTTTTGTAATTTCTCCCGATTGCAATAACAAAAGAAAAGTAATATTTAAAGATCAATCCTCGGGGGCACAAACCTGGTATTGGGATTTTGGTGATGGAACAACATCTAAACAGCAAAATCCACCGATGCATACTTATGCAGCTTTTGGAAATTATACTGTAAGTCTTACGGTTACCAACGATTCATGTACGCATACAGCCAGCCAAGTAATAAATATTACGAACATCAAACCTGATTTTACTGCTACACCCAAAGTGGCATGTAATCCACAAGAAGTAAGCTTCGTTCCTTTTGGCTCAAATATCACTTCAATAGACCAATTTTCATGGTCTTTCGGTGAAGGCACTACAGATACTAGCAGTGGACCAACGAAATTTACTTATAATAAAACTGGCTATTATGATGTTACCCTTTTTATAAACGATAAATATGGCTGCAAGGATACCATTGAAAAAAAGCAATATATACGTATTAATGGCCCTGTTGCAAAATTTGCCAGCAATAATCCAACCGGGTGCAGCGGTATGACTACTATGTTTCAGGATAGCACTATTACAGATGGTGTAAACAGAATAGTAACCTGGAAGTGGGATTTTGGTGATAGCATTGTTCAGACTTTCAACAACCCTCCTTTTCAACACACTTATAACGATGTTGGGTATTATGATGTAAAACTTGTTGTACAAGACGCAGCCGGCTGCACTGATACCGCTGAGAACTCTAATTTCATTAAACTTTCGTACTTAAAAGCGGAATGGTATGTACCTGATGCAAGCTGCCCTGGTGCAAATAATGAATTTTATAATTACACAAAAGGTTCCTCTTTTTCAACACTATGGGACTTTGGTGACGGAACTACTTCAACTGACATTGCAGCCAAACATACTTATGCAGATACAGGAGTCTATAATGTAAAACTTAAAGTTCAGGATCGAATTGGTTGTATTGATTCACTCACTAAAAGCTTCGAAGTGGGAATACCTGTAGCTTCATTTACTGTTAATAATCCTGTCTCGTATTGTACCCCTTTTCAAGCCCGTTTTAAGAACACATCTAACTTTGCTTATATACTTTTCTGGGATTTGGATGGGGGAACATCGTCACAGCCGAATCCAGTAAACTATTATACCGAAAAAGGAAACTACAACATAAAATTAGTTGTAGAAAGCCCCGGAGGTTGTAAAGATTCTACAACAAAGCAAATTACTGTAAAAGGAATTGAAGATGCCCAAATTAGTTATAATCCGCATAACGGATGCAATCCTCTGACAGTTGACATGAAAGCATTTTCAGAAATGAATGGTAAATTTTTGTGGGATTTTGGTGATGGAAACCTGGTAGATACAGGCACAAACAAGATAACACACAAGTATACCAACATAGGAAAGTTTGTTCCTAAAATTATTTTACAGGAACCCGGGGGCTGCATAATACCTGTTACTGGGCCCGACACTATACGAATTCGTGGAGCAAAAGCTGATTTTACTTTTAATAAAAACTTTTTCTGCGATAGTGGTTATATTGTAACTGTTGATTCTACTAGGTTTAATGAGCCAATAGTATCGTACGATTGGGATTTTGGCGATGGGACTACTTCTACAGCTCAAAATCCTGCACACAAATATCTCAGCCCCGGCATTTATACAATTGCACTTGCCGTAAGGACTCAATCTGGTTGTGTTGATACAATGAAATCGAAAACTCCGGTGAAAATTGTGGCAAGCCCGCAGATATCTATTGGTGGTGATTCTGTTATTTGTGTTAATGATACACTTCGCCATATAGGAGTTTTTGAACGGCCAGACAGTTCCGCTGTTCAATGGTCATGGCAATTTCCGAATGGCAACAGGGCTTTTGTTCAATATCCTGCTAACCAGTTGTATCAACAACCCGGCACTTTCACAGTAACAACAATTGCTACTAACACTAGTGGATGTGCGGATACTTCAACGAAAAATATTCTGGTCAATCCTCTTCCAGTAGTTACAATGCCGTCTACACTAACTATACAAACAGGGTATCCTGTAACTATTGCTGCAACCTATACTTCTAATGTTATAGGATATACATGGACGCCGCCTGCAAGTTTAAGTTGCTCAAATTGCCCGCAACCTGTTGCCAGTCCAAAATTTAATACTGTTTATAAAGTATCTTTTGTTGACAGTAACGGCTGCAGGAACACCGGAGAAATTCAAATAATACTGTTCTGTAAGAATTCAAATGTATTTGTCCCAAACACTTTCTCGCCGAACGGCGATGGCAGCAATGATATCTTTTACGTGAGAGGCAGGGGCCTTGAACGTGTAAAAATGCTAAGGGTAATCAACAGGTGGGGAGAGATTGTTTTCGAAAAAAGAGATTTCTCGGTGAATGATGCCTCCGCAGGTTGGGATGGCAGATACAAGTCAAACAAACCTCAGCCTGATGTATATGTTTATCAGTTAGAAGTATATTGTGATAACGGTGATATTGTTCGTTTCGACGGAAATGTTGCTTTGATACAGTAATCATTTTGCTAAATCAGAATCGGATTCTTCTCAGTCTGAAATACATCTGGATAGTAATCAAGAATTTTCCTGTTTAATTTTATTTTTGAAAGATAGTTTTAGTATCTTTTCCAATCCTTACTAAACCTTTGTGACTGTAGATATTTTTTTTTACTTAAAGAGAACTTATCATCTGCTATATACATAAATCGAGCATTGCTTGTTGTTGGAGACTTTTCGCAATTTTAATTCTATTGCTGTTAACAACTACACTCAGCGCACAATTGAAAGCAGATTTCACGTCGGATGTGCAGGCGGGGTGTTCTCCTGTAATTGTGAATTTTAAAGATGCATCTACAGGCGGAGCCACAGCCTGGAAATGGGATTTTGGAAATGGCAATAGGTCACAGATACAAAACCCTGTGGCCATATACGATAAGCCTGGGAAATATACTGTAACGCTAACTGTGCAAAATGCTTCGGGAGAAAATACTTCAGCAAAAACGGGTTACATTACCATTTATGAGAAGCCGGTCTTGAGTTTTACTGAAAACAATACATCCGGCTGTCCTCCGCTGAATGTATCTTTTTCCGATAACTCATCTGCGGGACAAGGAAATACCATTACCAGCAGGTTATGGGATTTTGGGAACGGCACAACTTCAACTGAACAAAAACCGGTAGGAACTTATTTAAACTCAGGCCAGTTTAAAGTAACATTGAAACTTACTAATGACAAAGGTTGTTTTCAAACGCTCACTAAGAACAAACTTGTAAATGTTTTAGACAAACCAAAGTCTTCATTTATAAACTCTAAAAACTTATGTGTAGTTCCGGCTGTAGTAAAATTTACCAATACTTCTACAGGTAGTATTGCAGGTTACGAGTGGGATTTTGGAAATGGAGGCAAGTCAACAGAAAAACATCCGGTACATACATATAATAAAACCGGGACCTATACTGTAACCTTAATTACAAAAGGCATTAACAGCTGTTCCGATACTCTACGATTAGTAAACTATATTGCTGTTGGAAATGCACGTACTGATTTTTCCGCACCTGATATAATCTGTTCCAATTCACCCGTTACTTTTAGAAATACATCTGTCCCGGCTCCCAAATTATCATCCTGGGCATTTAGTGATGGAACCACTTCCACCGAAACTAATGCTCGTAAAACTTTTACTAAACCGGGTGTATACACTGTAGAACTTACGAACACTTATGATGACTGCTCCGATGTGATTAGCAAAACAGTCACAGTAAAAGCCGGTGTTACAGGAGACTTTTCGGCACAATTTTCCAGCAAGTGTGCACCTCTGCCCGTTAAGTTTACAAGTCAAACTGAAGGTGCTGTGAGTTGGTTGTGGAATTTTGGAGATGGCAGTACATCAACACAACAAAATCCATCCTATACCTATACGAATGCAGGAACGTATTCAGTGTCACTGGAATTGACGAGTTCTGATGGATGTAAAAAAATTATCAGTAAAGAAAACTTTATAACGGTTGATTCGATAGTCAGCAATATATCTGGTTTACCTGCCAGTGGATGTGCTCCTATACAAGTTTCACCACGAGGTGTATTAAGCACACCTACTAACATTACATCGTATTCATGGAATTTTGGGAATGGTACAACTTCAACTAACCCGAACCCCACAGCGATTTATACTGTGCCTGGAGTTTATACAGTATCACTTACAATTACTACTGCATCCGGTTGTAAGGAAACAATTATAAAAAGAGATGCAGTGAAAACAGGTACTAAACCTTCTGTAGATTTTAGCGCTGAGCCGCGAGTGGTTTGTGGAGATAAAAAAGTTGCCTTTAAAAATCTGTCTACGGGTAGTGAACTCTGGATTTGGTCGTTTGGTGACGGTGGCACATCTGGCTTACAAGACCCAACACATCAATATGAGGATACGGGAAAATTTAGTGTTACCTTAATAGCAAATAACAATGGCTGTATCGATTCCATGACTAAAGCAGATTATATAACTATTTACCCGCCTATAGCCAGGTTTGATACAAAGATGGACTGTAATAACCCGTTAACAGTGGCTTTTGTAAATGAATCACTCGGTGCAGAAACTTTCCTTTGGGATTTTGGAGATGGAACAACAGATTCAAATAGTTCTCCTACACATACATTTTCTAAACAGGGTAATTATGCAGTCTCGCTTACTGCATACCGCGATAGTTGTAAGTATACAACCATTAAAAATATTTATATAATTGGGAGCAATAATGACTTTTTCTCCCCTGATACATTACAATGCCTGGGGCAGAATACCAGGTTCAATTCAAACACGCTTTTAGCTGATAGCGCACTCAAGTTTATTTATGACTTTGGAGATGGAGCTATTCTGGACACTTCATCAACTCCTGAAGTAATCCATAAGTATAAAAAGGTAGGCACATATAGTGTTTCATTAAAAGTTATCAGTCCAAACGGGTGTAACGATACTATCAATAAGATAAATTATATAAAAGTAGGCGGCGTAAAAGGAGACTTTTCGGTTTCAATTCCTGAAAAATGCAGTAAGAATGACAGCACGGTATTTACAGATCTTTCCGTTGTTGATAGTTCAAATCAAATAGTAAAATGGAAGTGGGATTTTGGTGACAACACAATTGAAACTTTTACAGAACCTGTTTTCAAACACAGTTACTCCTCAACCGATAGTTTTGATATACAACTGACCGTTACTGATGTAACTGGTTGTGCTGATACAGTCACAAAGAGAACTTATATACCGGCATGGTATGCAAAGGCCGCTTTTGAGCTGGATTCATTAGCCTGTGTTGATACTGAACTCGACATTAAAAATGTAAGTAGGCCACTTAGTAGCAAATTTTTATGGGATATTGGCGGTAAAACCTTTACAGATACAGAACCTGTACACGCATTTCAACAATTAGGCAAATACAAGGTTAGCTTGAAAATGGAAAATGAATTTGGTTGTAGAGATTCTCTTTCAAAAGATGTTAATGTAGCAAAACCACGAGTAAACTTTTCAGTAAGCGACACATTAAGCGCCTGCGTACCTTTTGATGTAAAATTTACGCAACAAACAGAAAACATAAGCCGCTTTACATGGGAATTTGGCGACGGAAGTACTTCTGTTGAAAAAGATCCTTTCTATTTCTATACTCAACCGGGGGTTTTTAATGCCAGGTTAATTGGTGAAGCAACTCGTGGGTGCGCAGACACTGCTTCAGTGACTATTCGGCTGGTGGATGCTTCAGCAACTGATTTTAGCTACGGTCCTTTGATCGGCTGTAATCCACTGCTGGTAAATTTAAGGACAGACTCAGTGCACCCAAGACAATACATCTGGGATTTTGGTGATGGCAATGTCATTAATACAGAAGGTCCATCAACACAACATACTTATGAAACACCAGGAAAAGTAGTCCCTAAAATAATCCTGGATTTTACTGACAATTGCAAGATTGTCTTAACGGGTAAAGACCCGATCTCAACAACAGGTGCTATTGCTAAGTTTGGAATAGATAACAAAATCTTGTGTGACAGTGGATTTGTTCAACTTTCTGACTCTACTATTCACAATGATCCAATTACTTCTTATATATGGGATTTTGGCGATGGGACTACTTCAACAGAAGCTAATCCTCAACACTATTATAAAAACCCCGGGCAGTATAGCATTTCACTAACAATAAATACAGAACAGGGTTGTACAGATTCTGTTCAAGTACCTAATGTGGTAAATGTAGCAACTAGTCCTCCAATTGCTATAGCAGGCGATTCTGTTGCTTGTCTAAATACACCAATGTTTGCAACCGGAGTAGATTCATTAAATGGTTCTGTTACATCATGGCAGTGGAATTTTCCTAACAACAGATCATTCACTACCCAAACTCCTCCGAAACAAACTTATTCTTCAGTAGGCCTGCACACGATTTCACTTACTGCAAAAAATAGTTATGGATGCACAACAACCACAGAAAAAACAGTAAGGGTGCTTCCATTACCGACTGCAGATCTGCCTGCTGAAATAAGAATATTAGCAGGAACATCAGCTAATATTCCTGCAACCTACTCTGAAGGGGTTATTAGATATTTATGGGACCCTGCAACCACACTTAACTGCTTAAATTGCCCACAACCAATTGCTACACCTCCATCAAACTTAACATACCAGGTAACTTTTACTGATCAGAATGGCTGTAAGAATACTGCAGAAACACGCATCGTACTTTTCTGTAAAGAAGATAGTTATTTCTTCCCAAACACTTTTTCACCTAATGGGGATGGAAGTAATGATATATTTTATCCTCGTGGTAACGGAATTTATAATATACAAAGCCTTAGAATATTTAACAGGTGGGGAGAAGTAGTTTTTGAAAACAGAAACTTTGCCCCAAATGATGCAAATGCAGGTTGGAATGGCACATATAAGGGAATAAAAGCGGTGCCTGGAGTTTATATTTTTCAGGCTGAAGTTATTTGTGCCAGTGGTGAAGTCTTTAAAATAAATGGCAATGTCGCACTAATTCAATAATCCTGATTATGAAAAAAATTAAAATAATATCATTCTTCCTGCTGTTGCTGATAACAGAGGGTAAGCTTGATTTAGCAGCACAGGATATTCATTTCTCACAGTTTTTTGAAGCTCCACTTTTACGCAACCCTTCTTTAGCAGGCATATATACCGGTGATATAAGAGTTCAGGCAGTTTATAGGGATCAGTGGAATAGTGTAACTACTGCTTACAGAACCGGATCTTTGAATGGAGAGTATAAACTACCAATTGGTAAAGGAAATGATTTTTTAACTCTTGGATTGCAAATGCTTTACGATAGGGCCGGAACTGTTTCGTGGGTTTCATCACATGTGTTACCTGCTCTTAACTACCACAAGTCATTAAGTGAAGAAAAGAATATGTATTTATCCTTAGGTTTTATGGGAGGACTAGTTCAACGACGTTTTGACCGCACTAAAATGACTACGAACAGCCAATATGATGGATTGGGTGACGGAGAGAATTTTCCATCACCCCAGTATACCTATTTCGATGGAGCCGTAGGATTAAGTTTTAACATGCAACTAAATGACAATGAGGATAATAATATGTTTGCGGGAGTTGGGTATCATCATTTTAACAGACCACAAAATTCTTTCTACAGAAATGCATCGGCTATACTTGATCCTAAATGGGTAGGATCTCTTGGAGTGCGATTCTCTGTAACTCCGGCAAGTTATCTCACACTGCAGGGAGATTATAGCACGCAGGGACGTTTTCAGGAAACTGTTGCCGGTGCTCTATATGGCATCAAAATAGGTCCGGAATTAGACAATCCTGCTTATACACTTCATGGTGGGGCTTTTCTGCGGGTAAATGACGCTTTAATTCCTACATTGAAAATAGATTATAATCCATTCGCCATTTCTTTAAGCTATGATGTCAACATTTCAAAACTAAAAACATCAAGCTATGGACGTGGAGGTTTTGAACTAGGGATCTCTTATATTGGGTTTACTGATCGCGAAAGATCTGCTATTAATGCTTTGTATTGCCCGCGTTTTTAATAAATTTCTTCTATACTTCTTTACCACATACGTTGAACATCAAATACTTAGGCATTAGATTGTTCTATGACACCTTTCTTTAGGCAGTACAGGTATATGCACGTATTATCATAAATTTTACTTTTTTCGGCAAATTGTTTGCACTTAATGATAATATTATTTTAATTTGCTTATAATAAATAAAAGAATATTGCGTTGATGCGATTTTTACTTACTACACTTATTGTTTTATTCTCAGTGTTCCTTTCAGAGGGTCAGGCGCAAGTTGACCGTTCAGAAGGTGCTGTGAATCAGATTTTACGTGTATATCCCAATCCAGCAACTTCTTTTGTAAATCTTGAATTTCAGCAATCTTTTGACAAAGGTTTCTCGTTACAGGTTTATAACTTTCTTGGCAAAAAAATGTATGAAAGCAGCAACGTAAACCAACGAACAAGTTTAAATCTGTCAGATTATCTACGGGGTGTTTACATTTACCAACTTCGTGATCGCAACGGAAAAATGGTTGAATCAGGTAAATTCCATGTTTCCAAATAATCCCAGCACTAAATCTTTTTAGTTGCAAGTTGCTGAAGGTATTTCAACTGATACATTCCTAATTTAAAGACATTTTGTCTTTGAAACTCTGTTGGCAATATTATTGACAAGCTACCTTTGCACACAATTTATTTTTCCGAATATGAAGACACAGAACTCAAATGATAAGGATAACTTCCAGCAACAAGAATCTAATATATTCGATATCAACACAGATGAAAATATTAGTGGAAACCAGAATTTAAGTGATCCAATAGTTGAGGAACCAGAAGTAGAAAAACTTAGGTTAGAGATAAATAGTCTGAATGACAAATACATCAGGAAAGTTGCTGAATTTGACAATTTTAAAAGGCGGAATGCTAAAGAAAGAATAGAGTTAATTCAAACGGCTGGAAAGGAAGTAATTATGGATTTGTTGGATGTGTTGGATGACAGTGACAGGGCACAAAAACAAATGGAAAATACTGATGATGTAGATCAAATAAAGGAAGGGTTACAACTTGTATTCACCAAGCTACGAAATATATTAACAGCAAAAGGTTTGAAGCCTATGGAAACTGTAAATACACCATTTGATCCTGATTTACATGAAGCAATAACAGAAATGGACGCTGGTGAAGATATGAAAGGAAAAGTTGTTGCTGAAATTCAAAAAGGGTACTACTTAAATGATAAAATAATAAGGTTTGCCAAAGTTGTTGTAGGCAGATGAGAAAATTGTTGAGGTGAAGTAATGTATGAGCAAAAGAGATTATTATGAAATTTTAGGTGTCAGCAGAAATGCACAACCGGATGAGATTAAAAAAGCATACCGGAAAGTAGCTATGCAACACCATCCCGACCGTAATCCCGGAGATAAGGCTGCTGAAGATAAATTTAAAGAAGCTGCTGAAGCGTATGAGATATTAAGTGACCAGGATAGAAGATCACAATATGACAGGTTTGGCCATGCTGGAGTAAGAGGTAATGGACGTGGGCCTCAGGGATCACCTAACATGGATGACATTTTCAGTCAGTTCGGTGACATATTTGGAGAAGATATATTTGGAAGTTTCTTTGGAGGGGGAGGCCAGGGTTCTCGTACACGTGGTGGACAAAGAACCAGAGGAGTTAGGGGAAGTAATCTTCGTATTAAATTAAAAATGTCATATGAGGAGATAGCCAGAGGTGTAACCAAGAATATCAAAGTAAAAAAGCATGTTCCGTGTACTACTTGCAGTGGAAGCGGAGCAAAGGATAAAGGAAGTGTTCAAACATGTGGAACATGCGGTGGAAGTGGTCAGGTTCGGAAAGTGACAAGTACGTTTTTAGGTCAAATGCAAACAGTAAGCACCTGTCATGTTTGTAATGGAGAGGGAACTACGATCACTGCAAAATGTAATACATGTAGAGGTGAAGGAAGGGTGTTTGGCGAAGAAACTGTTACTATAGATGTTCCTGCAGGCGTTCAGGAAGGTATGCAATTAAACATACCCGGAAAAGGTAATGCAGGTGAACGTGGAGGTATGGCAGGCGATCTGGTGATCTTAATTGAAGAAGAGCCACATAGAGATCTTGTCAGGGAAGGTTTGAATGTTGCTTATGAATTGCATATTTCATTTCCTGATGCTGCTTTTGGAACTCAGCTGGAAGTACCCACTATTGATGGACGGGCAAAAATTAAAATTCCTGCAGGCACACAAAGTGGCAAAGTATTTCGCTTAAAAGGGAAAGGCTTTCCGGCAGTAAACGGCTATGAAAAAGGTGATCAATTGGTACATGTAAATGTTTGGACTCCTCAAACTCTTACTTCAGAAGAAAAGAGCATGCTGGAGCGACTTAACCGTTCGTCTAATTTTAAACCGATGCCTGAAAAAGAAGAAAAATCTTTTTTTGATAAAATGCGGGAGCTGTTTACATAACCCTATTTTTCTTTATTCTTCTAGAATAAATATTCTTACTCTTCTGCACCAATTGAATAAATTCCTGTTGAATAATATTGTTGGGAGCTGCTGATTTCCTAGCTAAATCAATGATCTGATTCCACGAGATTTGTTTTGCATGTTTGGAATTTCGCAAGAGAGAACCAAACATAATTACTGCTGTTGCAAATTGGTAATCCTTGTGTAATTCTTCAAATGAAGTAAATAATAATTCAGGTTCCAAACTTAGAGTCTCATAAAGAGTATTGTCTAATTCTTTATAATTCAACACCAGCTGTGCCGGATAAAAATGTTTGCCCTTTAATGTACTGCTATTCAAATCCGGCGGAACTATTTCAAATACAATCATTAAAGAATATGCAGGACCTATTTCACCCCCTCCAATTGCTAATAATGTGTGTTTGAATAACACAGCCTTATTATCAAAACCTATCAACCTGTATTCTTTTACATACTTTTCATTGAAATTTATGTTCAGTGTTACATCAGTAGCCACTGTATAAAAGGTTTGGGCAAATTCACGCACTAAAACTTTTTCGGCCTCAGAAATATTATCTATATACGCGTAATTTCCATTACCTTTTTCTGCCAGAGTCCTGATTTTAGAATCTTTTAAATTGCCCATTCCTATACCAAGGCATGTTAGGTAAATTCCTTGCCGCTGTTGACTTAATATCAATTCTTCTAATTCAGTTTCATTTCTAACTCCAACATTGAAATCACCATCCGTAGCTAATATAATACGGTTATTTCCAAGAGGTAGATAATGCCTTTGAGCAACTGCATATGCTAACTTCAAACCTGACTCACCCGGTGTAAAACCACCAGGAGTTAATTTATCAATAGCAATAAAGATCTTTTGTTTATCTGCTCCGCTTGTTGCAGGCAGTACCACTCCAACAATACCTCCGTATACAACAATTGAAACTGAGTCAATTTCCCTAAGATTATAAACCAGGTTTCTGAAAGCTGTTTTAAGTAATGGTAACCGGTTAGGCATTCCCATTGAAGCAGAAACGTCAATTAAAAAAACTAAATGGCTGGGTGGCAAACTATCTGCACTTATTCTTCTTGATCTTATATTAGTGAATAGCAAATTATTTTTCGAATTCCAGGGACAACCTGTTAATATATTTTCCACCTGGAATGTGTTTCCATTTTCAGGTTCTTTATAATTGAAATTGAAATAATTCAGCATCTCTTCAATTCTAACTGCATCAGGCGGAACTTTTGCATTTAGATTTATAAAGCGACGGAGGTTGCTATACGATGCTTTGTCAACATTTACACTGATGCTTGTTGTAGGATATTTACTTGCGCTGACAAACTCATTTTCCAGAAGAGCCGCATAAGTTTCACGTCCTGCAATAGAATGCAGGTGTGGTTCACCTTTTAAGTTTCTTGTAAGTGATATAAGTTTGTTCTCACTTAAATTACTACCGGTATTAACACGTTTTAAAATTATTGTTGTATAGTTCCATGCATCCACTAAAAGCTTCTGATCCTGAAAACCATTCAATGAAAAAAGCAAACTGTCACTTTTTTGATTACTTACTATACCAAAGAACCCTGATAGATTGGAAGAGAAAATATACCCGCTTCTGCAATGTGTAATAGTAACATTAGATAGCAGGTTACCTGCTTCATCCTTTACCTCACCTTTAAGATAGTAATCCTGGGCTGCGGCTATTGAAGTCGAAAAAACGAATAATAATATATAAAAGCTTTTCATCAATAGATGAAGAAGTCAAAAGATACAATAAATTTTTTGCTAATTAATCTACTTCAGTCAACTGATAAATATCTTTTGAATTTCTACCAAGGCCATCAAAGTCCAGGCCGTAGCCCACAACAAATTTATCAGGTATTGTAAACCCTTTATAGTCAATCTTTAGTTCAAATTGTGTCGCTTCGGGTTTATGCAGGAGTGCAGCTATTTTCAATGAGGCGGGCTGGTGATGCTCCAGCTTTGGCAAAAATGCGTTTAATGTTTTACCGGTGTCTACAATATCTTCTACAATAATTACATGCCTGTTATATAAATCATCATCCAGACCAATAGCTGTGATGATGTTACCTGTACTTCTAACTCCTTTGTACGATGCTAATTTGATAAATGAAATATCAGCTTCTATTTGTATGTTTTTAAACAGGTCTGCAGCAAACATAAATGACCCATTTAAGATTGCAATAAAAAGCGGTCTTTTATCCAGGTAGTCCTTGTTAATTGCAGAAGCAATTTCCTTAACCTTCTTTTGAATTACATCTTCTGTAAGGTAAATTCCAAATGATTTTCCATGCAGGTTAATTTTTGCCACTTACATATTTTTTTTGATACGCAGTTGCTGACCACTTCTCAAGTCCGTTGAAGGAAGTTCGTTCCACTTAACTACATCTTCCATTGACACGGTATATTTTTTTGCAATAGAGTACAATGTTTCTTTAGGTTGAACTATGTGTACTGTTTCCGTATCATCTATCCTGTTACTTGAAATCTTTTCAGGATCAGGAAATATACTTTTTTCTATCGAAGCTATTATCTGTTGCAGTTGTGTAATTATTTTAGGACGTGCTGTAGCTCTGTTTTGAAGATATAAGATCTCACCTGCTTCAGGTTGCATTCCATTTTTCAGAAAATTATATTCCATTAAACTTTCCAGTCTTATTCCCTCCACTTGTGCTATATCATTTAAAGATTCTCCTGCTACAACTTTATGAAATTCATTAGCACCTGTTTTCCTTTTTCGCTGCAGGTAAATAAGTTGATCAGACGGAGTAGATTCCTGTTGTTGAATGTCGTTAAAATCAAATAAGCGTTTTAATGCAATACCATGTTTTTCAGCTACTGCCAAATAAGAAGTTCCTTTTGAAACAAATACCACATTCGTTTCATTTATTTTAAACACACCTTCAGGGTATGTCTGTTTTACACGTGTACTTGTACTACCCTGCTGTTTATTTCGAGTAGCAAGCATTTCAGAGGAGTTGCCATTTTTAATATTAAGAGCAAGTAGTGTGTAATCCTGAAGCTGATAATCATTAATGATCTTTATGATTATTTGCGGATACTTTGGATTAGTGGCATACCCTGCATTTTTCAAACCCATTGCCCAGCCTTCATAATCTGTAGGGTCTAACTCAAATAAGGATGCGTACCGCGCATTACTTCGCAGAAAGTTTGAATGGTCCCTATACGAATCAAATGCATCCTGGTATTTTCGAAAACATTCTCCCTTAGCATCATCATCGTGTGAAACACTTTCTCCGGTCCAGGTACTTTTACACTTTATTCCAAAATGATTATTTGAACGTAGAACTAAGTTACTTCTACCTGCTTCTGTTTCGTGAATGCCTTGTGCTAACTTGATTGCTGCCGGCACACCGGTGCGAAGCATTTCTTCAACTGCAATATTCTGATACTGTTCAATATAATTTTTAATAACAGAGGATTGAGCGAATGTTACATTGCCCAACAGCATAAGAATGCATGTTAGAATTGGTAATAAAAGTTTTTTCATTGGATGGGTTTTATGAACAGCAATTATAATTTTCTAATCAGGAACAAACCATCACGTACAGGTAATAACACTTTTTCGACATCGGTTCTCTCAAGTATGTGATCATTAAATGCCTGTATAGCTTTTGCACTTTTTCCTGAAATCTGATCCTGCAGCACTTCTCCGTGGAAGAGTGCATTATCTGCTAAAATAAAACCGTTTTTTCGCACTTTTGGCAAAACACGGTTAAAATAATTTATATAACCTTCCTTATCAGCATCTATAAAAACAAGGTCCCAGCTTTCATTTAATTCATCAAGAACATTCAACGCATTTCCGACGTGCAAAATTATGTGCCCGTTATATTTAGTTTGAGAAAAAAACTTTCTTGCTACAGCAGCTTCTCTGTTGCTAATTTCAATGGTATGTAATACTCCACCTTCCTTCAATCCTTTTACCAAACACAGTGCACTATAACCGGTAAATGTACCTATCTCCAGTATTCTTGCAGGCTGCACCATATAGCTGATCATCTCCAGAAATTTTCCCTGCAGGTGACCACAAAGCATCTGAGGTTGCGGATGATTTTTTATTGTGTAATCAGCAATTTTTTGAAGTATGCTATCTTCTGCAGAACTATATTTTTCTGCATATTGTTGAGCTAGTTTATCAGTAATATTCATGATTATTTCTCTGCTTGTAATTCTGCGTGATGTTCTTTTCGGGATATTATCCAGAGTCCGAGAAAAGTGAGTATTCCGTTATAAATAAGGAGTTCATACCCAATTTTAAAGTTGCCAAATGTAGAAGTAGAAAATCCCTTTACACCATCTATCCAGGCTCCCTGGAATTTCAATTGCTTTTGCCACCAATCAATGTTGTTGATAAAATCAATCCCTAAAATAATCATTGGTGCCATTAAGCAGACAATAAGAGCTAACCGATCGTTTATTTTTCTTTTGGTAAGAATTCCAAAAGCAAATAACCCTAACAGTGGTCCATAAGTAAACCCGGCTACTTTTAAAATAATATCAATTATGGATTTATTATCCATCCACTTAAAAGCCAGAATAATTATAAAGAAAATAATTGCAAAAGTGAAATGTACTGTTAGTCGTGTTCTTTTCTTTTGTGCTTCTGTAAGGTCATCTCTGCGCTTCATCCCTAACATATCTATGCAAAATGAAGACGTTAATGCAGTTAATGCACCATCAGCACTTGGAAATAATGCTGAGATCAAACCTATAATGAAAATAATAGAAATAGCAGCAGGCATGTAATCCAACGCAATTGTCGGGAACAGATCATCACCTGGTACAGTTATATTATTTGCTGTTCCATATAGATATAAAATTCCCCCGAGTAATAAAAATAAAAAGTTCACTACTACCATAATAACACTGAACGTCATCATATTCTTTTGAGAATCCTGAAGCCTTCGAACGCTGATATTTTTCTGCATCATTTCCTGGTCTAATCCTGTCATGGCAACCGTTATAAACATACCTCCAATAATATTTTTTAAAAAGAAGCCGGGAGAATTAATATCTGTATTGAAGATCTTTGTGAGATCATTCTTTCCAAGTTCATTCAATGTAGATCCTACAGAATGTCCCATATCTGCCATAATGTAGATGATGCAAATAATTAATCCTAACAACATAAAAGTTGTTTGAAGGGTATCTGTGTATACAATTGTTTTTACACCTCCTTCGAAAGTGTATAAAATAATCATGATTAAAATAACAACCGTGGCCGCCCAAAAGCTGATATTCAAATCTTCCAGAATAAAGAGCTGCAACACGTTTATTACCAGGTATAGTCTTGCTGTGGCTCCTAAAGTTCTGGAGATTATAAAAAAAAGTGCTCCTGTTTTATAGGAAACCATTCCGAACCTATGTTGCAGGTAATTATATATAGATGTAAGATTTAAACGGTAGTAAAGTGGTAGAAGTACAAATGCAATAATTATGTACCCGAGCAAATAACCAATCACCACCTGGAAGTATGCAAATGCGGAAGTACCAACTGTACCGGGAACTGAAACAAAAGTTACTCCACTTAATGATGTGCCAATCATACCGAAAGCAACAAGCATCCAGTTAGAGCTCTTGTTCCCGATAAAAAAAGAATCATTATTAGAGTTTCTCGAGGTGTAGTAAGCGACAATTAAAAGCAGAACAAAATACCCTATTACAAAAGATAACAGTACTACTGAATTCATAAATTAATTTTTCTTCGGAAACAACAACGAAAGAATAGTATTTTTTGAAGATAAAGAAATTTGTATTCCTTTTGTTTTGAGATGATCAAATCAATAGCAATTTTTTGTGGATCAAAAGCAGGTAATAATCAATTATTTCGTGAAGATGCAATAATGTTCGGTAGAATATTAGCTGAGAACAATATTGTAATGGTATACGGAGGTGGTAAAAATGGTTTAATGGGAGCTGTTGCAGATAGCGTAATGCAAAATGGTGGTACAGTAAAAGGAGTTATTCCACAAGTTTTAATTAGCTGGGAACATCAGCATGAAAATATAAGTGAACTTGTAGTGGTTGAAGATATGCATCACAGAAAGAGAATGATGTATGATCTATGTGATGCTGCTATTATATTGCCTGGGGGTTTCGGTACACTAGACGAATTGTTTGAAATGCTTACCTGGAATCAGTTATCAATTCACGACAAACAGATTTTTATACTGAATTCAGGTGGATTTTACGATCATTTACTTTCCCACCTTCATATATTAGCTAATGAAGGTTTCTTATATGGTAAATTAGAGGAACAATTTAACGTGCTAAATAAACCGGAAGATTTTAAACAACATACGGGAATCTAAAAACCTATATTATAACCGAAGGAATAAACAGGTTTTCTACCGTACGGACTATTTTTATGTTGTAACACATCGTAGAAAATTGAAACCAGGAAAGCACCTCTTCCGCCGGGAATAGCCATCCCACCTCCTGCTAAGACACTTGGAACTATTTCTGCATCCATTTTAAATTCTTCACGTGGCTGATAGTAAGTCTGTTTACCAAAAATATAATTCAACTCAGGTTGTAATTGAACAAAAAACTGCCTGATAGGATATGCTCTTCCAAAAACATTTAGACCTGCAACACCTTGGGATGTTTTATATAAAACATTATTAGTTCGGAAATCTCTTTCCTTAAAACTAACGTACTGCATGTTGACACCCATGCCCGCTGCAAGTCTTTCTGTAAACCTGTAACCGATCTGGGGTGATACGTTTATTAATGTATAGTTTCCAAAAGTTAATCCGAAATTTCCTCCAAAGAATAATTTTTCTTTTTGAAAGCCTTTCTGATCTTCCTCTTGCACCTCCTGTGCAGTTAAAATCATACTATAACAAATACAGATTAACAGAAATAAATTTTTTTTCATAAGTACCGCGTTTTACAACATCAAGAGAAATCCAGATTTAAAGAAAATTCATAATCAGCTTTATTTAAGATCAAATACTTTTCCTGCATTTAATATATTATTCGGATCAAATATTTTCTTTATTTGCTTCATTAGTTCCATTTGCTTCCCTGAGAACATAATACCCATATATTCTTTCTGTACCAATCCAATGCCATGTTCACCACTTAAAGTGCCCCCTAATTCTTTAACCAACATAAATATTTCCCGAATGCCTGTTTTTAAAGATCCATTCCATTGCTCGTCTGTAAGATCACCTTTCAATATATTAACGTGCAGATTACCATCACCTGCATGTCCATAACACACCGAATGAAAGCCATACTTTCTGCCAATTTCTTTTACTCCTTTGAGCAGAACGGGTAGCTCAGCTCTAGGGACAACCGTATCTTCTTCTTTATATATAGAATGAGTTTTTACAGCCTCTGCAACTCGTCTGCGGAGTTTCCATAATTCTTCTTTTTGTTGTGCATCATCGGCAAATAAAATTTCACCGGCATTAAACCGTGTAACTACTTCAGAAATACCCTCGATCTCCTTCATCAGCAGATCCATATCATTGCCATCTACCTCAATAAGTAAATGTGCCTGCACATCATCTGACATTGGAATAATACAGTTGTCTACATAGTTCATTGTCCAGTCTATTGCATCTCTCTCCATGAATTCCATTGCACTTGGGGTATAGCCTGCAGTAAAGATGGCACTTACTGCTGCACATGCGTTCTCAGCTGATGTAAAAGGCACAAGCATTAAAAGATCATACTTCGGGTGTGGAATTAATCTTAATACAACTTTAGTTACAATACATAAAGTTCCTTCGCTGCCGACAACGAGTTGTGTAAGGTTATAACCTGTTGCATTTTTTAAAACATTTGCACCTGTCCACATAATTTCACCTGTAGGTAAAACTATTTCGAGGTTTAACACATAATCCTTTACCACACCATATTTTACCGCCTTGGGACCTCCGCTGTTTTCAGCAATATTACCACCTATCATGCAGGAACCGCGGCTACTTGGATCAGGTGGATAGAACAACCCTTTTTCTTTAACTGCATTTTGAAGGACTTCTGTAATTACTCCGGATTCAGTAGTAACCTGCAGATTACGTTCATCAATCTGAATAATTTTATTCAAACGTTCCAGGGATAATAACACGCCACCTAAGTGAGGTAAAGCACCGCCACTTAAGCCGGTACCTGCTCCACGTGGTGTAACCGGTATATTATTTTGATTACATATTTTTAAGATAGAACTTATTTCTTCAGCAGTACCCGGTTTAATAACAACATCAGGCATGTACAGTAAATCTTCTGTTTCATCGTGCCCATAAGTGGAAAGAACTTCTTCATCAACAAAAACATTATTTACGCCAGCAATATTTTTAAAATCTTGCAGATGATCAAGGACAGGAATAGGTTTAGTAGCAGTGATCATGTAACAGAAAAATTCAAATATAAAAATCGTGTAAATGCTTCAAAGAAGCACCCCGGTACTATAAGTTTTTAAAAGAGGGGCAAATAGTTTCTCTTTTATTTCCCCTGTATTGATTAAATGCACCTTGCTTGATCAATGAAAATTCAAAAGCACCTCGTGTAGCATTATAATTTCTTAGTGTGGATACTGTGGCATCGTAAGTAAACGAAAAAACAAAGTCTTTATAGCCAAGACCAATCAACGGGATTACAGCATCTAAATGGCGATAGTATAAGCCTCCGATTAATTGATACTCCCCATCACCAGATAAATTATACTGAGCATTCACTCCCCCTACCAATTCATAAGCTTTTGCCTGCGTTGTGAAATAGACATTTGGGTTTACTATCCATTGATCATTAAGCATAAAACTACCATTCACAAAACCAATATATCTGGTCGGAACACGATTGGTATTATCATCGTCAGTAAAGAAGGATTCTTTAGGACGATTTATGTGATGTGCTGAAAAACCGGTATTTAAGTAAATCTTTTCCGTAGGGAAGTAGGCATAATTCATTCCTACCTGCATATCTAAATAGGTAATGTTGTTGCGTGTGAGTGCAACACCTGTAGGCAATTTATTATCAAAGAATTTACCATCAAATTGATCTGGAAATTTTAGGTTGAAAACATTGATCTGCTTATTTGCAAAACCAGTATTAAATCCAAGGCTTAATAAACTTGAGTAACCAAGCATTTGATGATAAGCTATAGAACCATACACTTTTGTTGATGTAAGATTTCCACTTCCTGCAACATCTCTTAATATAACACCGCCTACACCTAGCCAACCATTTTCAATTTTATCTCTCATTAACTGCACATCTCCAAAAGCACTCATAGTTTTGTATGGCACTGTCATTATTGATGACCACTGATCTCTATAATTAATACCTAAACGGTAGTCACCGTCTGGGATAAATCCTGTATTAGCAGGATTAGTAGTTAATGGCGAATTGAAGAATTGCGAAAAATGCAGATCCTGTGTAAAGGCACAAGGCACAAGAATGAAGAGATAAGAAATAAGAGTGGATATATATTGTAATTTTTTCATTTAGTGTTAACGCAACAACTCAGTGTGCTATCTTATTAAAGTTATATCACCTTTCTTGGTAGTTCTGGTGCCATCTGAAAATTCTACTTCCAGCGTATAAGCATATACATCCATAGGTTGCAGAACTCCTTTATACCTTCCATCCCAGCCATTACTCTTATTATCTGCTTCAAATACTTTTTGCCCCCAACGATTCCAAATTATAAATTTCATTTTTGCTATTCCAAAACCTCTAACTAAAACTCTACTGTTTATATCTCCACTCAATGGTGTAAATGCATTTGGAACATCTACAGCAGTTTCTATTAATGCACTTACAGGTCTGCACAATGTATCCGGACAACCATTTGCATTATATGCAATAAGACATGCATCAAAAGTTGTGGAGGCATTATATTCATGCGAAACCGGCTGCCGTGAAGTTGTTCTCAGGGTATCTCCATCACCAAATTGCCACAAAAACCTGACAGCATCTGCAGAAGATAAATTAGTGAATACAATGGGTGTATTTACAATTGGTGGTTGAGGTGCAGCACTAAAATCTGCAACTGGATTTCCAAAAATCGTTATGGTTGATCTTGTAGAATCAGATACATTACATGTGGCAGAGTCCACAGCTACTAACGTAATTGTATAAGTTCCTGGCGTTGTATAAGTGTGAGATGGGTTAGTACCTGTTGCTGTAGTTCCATCACCAAAATTCCAATAGAATTGTTGCCCCCCCTGAGAGTTGTTCTTGAATTCAGCAGTGAATGGAATACAACCTGCCTGAGGTGTAATAAAACCAGCCTTTACAATAGCTGCAACACGTACTTGCTTTACCAATGAATCAGGGAAATTACAATAACTGGTGTCATTCAAAAACAGTTTCACGTTATATGTTCCGGCAGATCTATAGGTATGAAACACATTACTCTTATCGGTTGTAACTCTTGATGATCGGTCACCAAAATCCCAGGTAAATGAGCGGGCACTAAATGGCCGTGAGCCGGGAGCAAACGATGTGTTATCAAACCGTAATTTAAAAGAATCACAGGGGTTTAATTTTACCGGATTAAAATCTAACTGAGCCTGAACATCGCCTACATTTATTGTTATATAAGATGTATCACGAACATTGCAGGTTTCAGGATCTATTGCTACCAACATTACACGATAAGAACCTACTGAAGTATATGTATGTGAAGTATTTGGTGTAGCAGTTTCAACCTGTGGTGAGCCATCACCGAAATTCCACTCATAGCTTAAACCAAGTTGCAGTGTATCAGAAAAATCAACAGTTAACGGTACACAACCCGAAGAATCTCTTAGTACACCATCGATTGCAGATTGTATTCCTGCCTGCACACCGGCAAGTTCCATTGCAATTTTTAACATTGCCAAATTGCATCTTGTTAAGTAATTGGTCGGTGCCCAAGAGCCGGGGGTAGTGGGAAACTGCACTGTCTTTGGCGGATCTTCGCAGTTTGCACAAATAGCCTGATAAATAACTCCATTCTTATCGAACCTGCTTGTACCGCCATCCACATGATCAGGAAAATCGCCACCATTCTGGCCGTAGAAATCTCCATAAAGTTGACCTGTGGCATTTTTCTTCAAAACAAAAAAGTAGAAGTCTTTTCCATCTGTATTTGGCCGCAAAGGATTTACAACAGGTAAACCAAATGTTCCGGCAGATGGATATCCGGCTATTGTTCCACCCCAACCGGAAACATAAACATTTTCACAGCGATCAACTAAAAATGCTGTAATAGATATATTAGGTATTGCAGCACCTGATCCAAATGCTGTTGAGTATACATAAGCCGAAAGATCTGGTTCCAATTTACTTATGAATTGTTTTCCTGATGCCTGGCTCCATGCTGCATTTCTTATCGGCCAACTTCCTGTGGTTTGGCCTGTAATATATGGAAATCCTAAATGGTCAAACTGCACACCAAATACCTGGTCAATCCCGCTTGTCCCAATGTAAGTAGATCGTAATAGTGAAGACCCGTTATTATTGAGCACTGCAACATATCCGTCTATATTTCCATTGCTTCTGGAAGAAATTGTTCCTGATGTAGTAGGAAAATTACTGCTTTCCGTTCCTCCTCCCACATAAATAGTATTGTCAAAGGGATTTAATGACAGTACATAACCTGCATCATTGCTGCTACCTCCTAAATATGTACTGAATAATAAGGAAGAAACATCAGGAGTTAACTTTAGTACAACTGCATCCTGTGCACCTCCATTGTTAGGCTGAAATGCTGAAACAGTAGGAAAATTATTAGATTGACTTGAAGATGCTACATAAATATTTCCTGCGCCATCTAATATAACTTCACTACGGCCATCATCACCATAATTTCTTTGTAATGAATTTGGACCATTCCTTCCTGAATTTATATTTACTCCATCATCACCACTACCCCCAATCTTTTTGGATCCAATTAATGCAGAACCTGTTGAATTTAGTTTAGTAACAACGATATCGAAACCTCCTCCTGAGCCTATGAGACCAGAACCTGTTACAGGGTAATCAGATGAATTAGTACGACCTGCAAGAATAAGATTGCCCTGCCCATCAACAATTAAACTATGGGGCTGTTCATTACCTGTTCTGCCACCAATATAAGTAGCGTACATACGGTTGGATCCGTCGGGAGATAGTTTTATAATTCCTATATCAAATGGTTTGCTACCAGAGCCTCCACCCCATGTTTGTTGAAATGCTCCCGGGGATACCGGAAACCCTGAAGAGAAAACAATACCACCACCATACATACTTCCATCAGGTCCGTACGTTGCTGTGAAGCCCCAGTTATCAGCTGTGCTGCCGGCATAAGAAGCAAATATCAAAGTCGGATCAATTACCAAAGTTGCTTTACGGTCATAATTTTTAACTTTAAACCTCACCTCATTATCATTCACTAAATATTCATTGCCAATTTCTCTTCTCTGACCTTTTTCATACTGATAAGTGTAAGGTGAAAGTTCTTTTACTTCACCGACAGATGTATTAACTACTAGTTCCTTATTTTTCAATTGAAGTTTATCTGCTCCTTCATATTTCAATGCTATTTTAGAAATATCAGCACCTGGTTTTGCAATAAGATCATACTTTAACCGTCCATTATCTGAATAATATCTCAGATCTATATTCGGGTATAGATCACTTATTGTTATTCCAGAATATGTTTTACAATTAGCTGCCCATTTTGTTGGATCATTACCAATGAAGTAGTTACTATAGGTTTGAAGGGGTTTATCTGCAGCGATAACCGGTTGTTTGCCTGAATTTAAAAATCGAACTTTATAAGCATGAGACCGAAGGATGAATTTATCCAGTAGACTAACAGACTTCTGATCTTTATTATGACCATGCGCCAGGTCTTTAATCTTTTCCCAGTCATTTTTATTGTGTTGTAACACAGTAAAACCCGACTCTTGTATGAAAATAGCACCGCCGGGAATCTGAGCCATAAATTTTACACTCTTATCCCATTGGCCTTTATTTTCAACAAATTGAATTGCATCATACCCCTGGCTAAATGTCACCAGTGAAATCGCACACGAAATCAGAAAAAGTATAGTAATTTTTAAGTTCAAACGGTTTAGGAATGGATTTTGAAGTTAGCTAATAAAAGTTACAATATTCGTGTAAACAATTGTTAAGAAATCTTACTCCATGGACTTTTATTTCCCCACGACTTTAAATAATCATTCAGCTTAGAATTAGCGGGAGATTTTAATTCCGGATCTGTATGGATTATTTCTTCTGCAATTGCTTTTGCTAAATCAAGCAAATTCTTGTCATTTATGATATCAGCCAATTTGAAATTTAATGCACCACTTTGTCGAGTACCTTCAATTTCTCCCGGCCCTCTTAATTCAAGATCCTTTTCTGAGATTAAAAAACCATCATTTGTTGATGTCATTATTTTAATGCGTTCCCTGGCTTCATTCCCAATTTTATCAGACGTCATTAAAA
>MWVY01000058.1_pt1 | contig 25484 bp, 21 predicted proteins | sample 1047251 | NCBI WGS metagenome assembly MWVY01 (sample SAMN06349983, study PRJNA376086) | soil metagenome | isolation source: MS7-5 sample Antarctic (ecotone) soil | place: Antarctica | collected 2015-01-13
CGAAACGCTTGCCACCGATTGCCCGTCTAAAATCTTTTTGACGGCTTGTTGTTTGAATTCTTCGTCATATTTTCTCATACTCTCATTTTAGCGAGAGTTTCGTGTCCATTTCCATTAGACCACCTCATTACCGATTACACTTATCAAGGTTGCCGGCTTGAAATTCGCCGTCTGATTTTGAAAATGACTTTGAACAGTTTCGGCATTCGGGACATCAGCCGGGTGCTTTCGATTTCGGCGAATACCATGCTGAAGCAGATTCGCCAAGCGGCGGAAAAACTTCCCCGGCTGCGTCCTCCGACCAAAGCTCAAACGGTTGAACTAGATGAGTTTTGGTCGTTTGTCGGGAGCAAATCAAACCAGGGTTGGACTTGGCTTGGATTGACTTCTTCAACCCGCCGCATCGGTGCAATTGTCAATAGCAGACGCACCGATAAAAATTGCCGGGAACTGCTGCAGAAGTATCACAACAGTCGCGTGGCGGAATTCGCCTCTGACGAGTGGCAATCTTATCGGAAATATGTGCCTTCGGCTTTGCATTATGTCGGCACAGACAAAACGCAAAGAATCGAAAGAATGAACTTGAATTTCCGGCTTCATTTGAAGCGACTCGGACGAAAAACAATTGCTTTTTCAAAGAACGATGAAATGCACGATGCGGTGATAAATTTGTATGTTCATTATCATAATTTTCGCCAGCATAAATTGTGAAACACTACCTTATTCTTTTTGTTGGCTGGTTTTTGACTGGATAAAAGAACGTTTAGAAATCGTAATGAGCAGCGAAAAAGGATTTTAAGCTAGTGCTCTACTGTTGCTTGTGTGTTTAGCGCGCGATGAAATTCTAATCAAACCCTTATCCCGAATTGACGTTTTTGCTTTCGTGTGTTGTCGCACATAATTTCTCGCTGTTAATCCTGATTTTGATTTCTTCTTTGTATTTCTGGCTTGAATGAGTTAATAGTCTTCCTCTCGATTTTTTAGGGATGTGCTGACAAGAAGATATTTATCTCAGGCATTTTTTATAAAGGTTACTAATTGAGTCAGACTTATGAAATTACTCAGTTTTCGGATATTATCGAACTATTATGAGAATTGGAGTCGATGCCTGTACATGGAATAACCGAAGAGGCTTTGGACGATTTACGCGGGAACTACTTGAAGCGGTGCTTGCCGTTGACAAAACAAATGAATACCTGTTTTTTATTGACAGCGAATCTGCTGAAAGCAACGGATTCCCTTCAAATGTTAAAACAATTATCGCTCAAACGCAGGTCTCGCCGATGGAAGCGGCATCGGCTTCGGGACGACGCTCGGTGAAAGATTTATGGTCAATGAGCCGCGAGGTTTTGCGTCATAAGATAGATTTGTTTTTCTTTCCGGCGGTTTATTCATATTTTCCTATTTTTAATCGCACAAAAATTATCGTGACCGTCCACGATGTAATCGCCGACCATCATCCCGAACTGGTTTTTCCAAATTCCAGATTAAAAATGTTCTGGAAATTAAAACAAAACACGGCTATTCGCCAAGCACATCTGATTCTGACCGTTTCCGAATACTCAAAACGGGAAATTATCGAGTATTTCAAATTGCCCGAATCAAAAGTGCGCGTTGTCTCGGAAGCTGCCCGTTCTGTTTTCTCCGTTCTTCAGCCCGGCAGCGAAATAAACCAAACTCTTTCTCGCTTTGGTCTAGAACCGGATAAACCTTTTCTGATGTATGTCGGCGGCATCAGTCCACATAAAAATCTGAATACTTTGGTAGATACTTTCCACCTAATCATTCAGAATGCTAATTTTTCAAGCGTTAAATTGGTTCTCGTCGGAGATTATAAGGATGACCCATTTTTTTCGGCTTATCCTTCATTGAAAAAACAAATTGACCGGCTCGGCTTATCGGACAAGGTTATCTTTACAGGTTACATCGAAGATCTGGAATTAGCTCACCTTTATAACTCAACGAGTATGGTTGTGCTGCCCTCTCTCGAAGAAGGATTTGGACTTCCAGCCGTTGAAGCGATGGCTTGCGGAACGCCGGTTGCGGCAAGCCATCGCGGCTCTCTGCCGGAAGTTCTCGGCAAAGCGGGACTCTTTTTTGACCCGACCGATACTGAAAATATGGCTGAAACCTTGAGACAAGTTCTCAGCGACCAAGCACTTAGAAAAGAAATGAGTCAAACCGGATTAACCCGAGCCAAAGATTTTCTATGGAACAAAGCTGCTAAAGATATGCTGGTTATTTTCAATGAATTGGGGAATAATTAACTCTCAAGCAAATTGTTAGAAAACTATTTCTCAAATGAATAACTCATCGCTCAAATTCTGCATGGTAACAACCTTTTACCCGCCTTACAGTTTCGGCGGTGATGGAATGTATGTTTACCGGTTGAGCAATGAGCTTGCCCGGCGCGGTCATCGAGTTGATGTTTTTCATAGCGGAGATGCTTATGCGCTTCTGCAAACATCTGACGTGAAAGGCGATTATCCCAATCACCCGAACGTGACAGTAACCAGATTGAAAAGTCGTGCCGGTTTTCTTTCGCCGCTTTTAACCCAGCAAACCGGCGTTCCATTTTTTAAGAAAGAACTTAAAAACAGTTTGGAAAGTGGTGAGTATGATGTAATTCATTACCACAATATGTCTCTGATGGGGATTACCGCTTTAAGCTACGGCTCTTCAGGCAGCGCCGTTAAACTCTATACGACTCACGAACACTGGCTGGTTTGTCCAATGCACGTTTTGTGGAAGTTTGACCGCGAAGTTTGCACAAAAAAAAGCTGCACGGCTTGTCAATTAGCCGGAAAAAGACCGCCGCAGTTGTGGCGGCACACAGGGTTGCTTGAAAAAATGCTGCCGCACGTCGATTGTTTTATCTCGCCCAGCCGTTTTACCTTAAAAAAGCATCTTGAAATGGGACTTAAAATTCCCATTAAACATATTCCTTATTTTTTGCCTACGCCAACGAAGACAACTGAGAATTTTCAAAGCGAAAAGATTAATCAGCGTCCTTTCTTTCTATTTGTCGGACGATTAGAGAAAATCAAAGGTCTGCAAAATGTGATTCCGATTTTCAAGGAAAAACAGAACTACGATTTATTGATTGCCGGAGACGGCGAATATATGGAGACCTTGCGAGACCTTGCGAGTGATAATGCGAATATCAAGTTTCTCGGCAGAGTCGAGCAGAATCGCCTGAGAAATCTTTACCGCGAAGCGATTGCGGTCGTTGTCCCTTCAATTTGCCTTGAAACCTTTGGAATTATTATTATCGAAGCCTTTTCAATGAAAACTCCCGTCATCGTCAACAATCTCGGACCGCTGCCGGAAGTCGTCGAAGACAGCCGGGGAGGGTATATTTATAATACGCCGGGCGAACTGGTTGAGGCATTGGAGAGTTTAGCAAAGAAACCTGAACTTCGGAATGAGTTGGGAAATAATGGATATTCGGCATTTCTCAAGTATTGGAACGAAGACGCGCATCTAACGCAATATTTTAATCTGATTGAGATGATTCAAAACAAAAACGGTAATTTTTAAGCTGAATTTTGAAATTTAATAAATTTTTCTCATTTATATTATTGGAAATATTACAAATCTGGTATAAAAATGATTTTATAGACATGAATGAAGCCCACACAACCAAGATACCGATTTTAACTTATCATTCGATTGATAATAGCGGTTCGGTTATCTCGACCAGCCCGGAGACGTTTCGCAAACAAATGCAATTTCTCGGCGATGCTAATTTTAATGTCGTTTCATTAAAGACTCTTGGAAAAAGTTTTCTCGAAAATGTTCCTCTCCCGCCGAAAACACTAGTTCTTACTTTCGATGACGGGTTTCAAAATTTTTACACGACTGCATTCCCGGCGTTAAATGAATATAAATTCCCGGCAACGGTTTTTCTGATTACCGATTACTGCGGTAAATTTAATGATTGGTCGGGGAATTTACCGGCACTCGAGCAGAGCAAATTAATGGATTGGAATGAGATTAAAGAACTAAGTAAAAATAATATTGAGTTTGCCGCTCACAGCCGGACGCATCCAGATTTAACTAAACTTAATACCGAAAAAGCTGCGCGCGAAATAGTCGAATCAAAACTGACCATTGAAGAACGTCTCGGAGTTGAAGTGACGGATTTTGCTTATCCATATGGTAAATACAATTTACCCGTTAAGCAGCTTACTGAAAAACATTTTAGAACAGCCTGTTCAACCAGGTTGGGAAAAGTGCAAGCGGGCGATGATCTTTTTTCACTTAAAAGAGTTGATGCTTATTATTTATCAAATGACCATGTTTTTAATTCAATTCTGTCAGTTAATTTCAACTTGTATTTAAATTTCAGACAAATTTTGCGAGAATTGAAAGCAAAAATTTATTATTAACCATTTTAATGAAGCAACATTCTACAAGTGGAAACGCCGTTTCGGGCAAATGCAGGTCGGGGAGGTCAAACGGCTGCGCGAGTTGGAGGCGGAAAATGGGAAACTCAAACGCCTGTTGGCAGACCGGTTGATTGAGATTGATACCATGCAGGAGTTGCTGGCAAAAAAGTGGTGACGGTCGAGCGGAAACGCGAAGCCGTAATATTGTTGAAAACTAAAATGGTTTCCGAACGTCGTTCGTGCCAGTTGTTGATGTCACGGTCAACTTGTCGCTATCGGTTAAAACGAGAGCCGGACGCGGAGTTTGAAAGGGCGGTCAAAGAATTAGCCGTCCGACATCCGCGCTTTGGTTATCGGCGCGTTCACGCCTTGTTCAAGCGAGGAAATTTAACGGTCAATCGCAAACGGGTGGCGCGGGTGTGGCAGAAATTCGGGCTGCAAGTTCCCGCCCGAACGCAGAAAAAGAAACGAGCGGAAAGAGGCGGCGAGATGCCCGCGCCCGTTGCGACGCGCCCGAATGAGGTCTGGACATACGATTTTGTGTTTGACCGTGATGCTGCAGGAAGGAAGTTGAAAATGCTGACCTTAATAGATGAGTTCACCAGAGAAGGGTTGGCAATCCAAGTTGGTCGCTCGTTTAAATCAGAACAAGTCAAAGAAGTGCTGGCAGAAGTTGGCGCGGAGCGGGGATTTCCCAATTTTATCCGCTCAGATAACGGCTCGGAATTTATCGCCAGAATTGTCACAGAGTATTTAGCGGTGAACAAAGTTAAAACGGCATTTATTGAGCCGGGCAGTCCGTGGCAAAACGGCAAAGGCGAAAGTTTCAACAGGCGGTTTCGGGACGAATGTTTGCGGATGGAGGTCTTCGGCAACTGGCGTGAAGCGGCAGTCATCGCCGAGACGTGGCGCAAGTATTACAACCGGGAACGTCCGCACTCAAGTTTGAATTACCAATCGCCCCGTGAGTTTCGGCGAAGCTGGGAAACAGGGCAAGCTCTGTTACGAGAAAAATCAACGGGGAAACTTGCTATCGAAATGGCTCAAACTTTGGGGGCTTGACACGGCTACCTGTTTGGTGAAGGCAACAGTGCCGGAAAGTGGAAATAAAGTGATAGCTGGGGCGCAACAATTTACATAGAATAAATAAAGCCGACAGGCTTTATTTGATAAAACTTGAATAAAAACGTGATAAAAGAAAAAGAATCCAACCGATGTGGCTTTAGAAAACAGAACGAATAAATTTTGTAAGTTATGCGAAACCTTGTAATTAAAAAAGATTCGGCTTGTTTGTCTGTTGTCATTCCGGTTTTTAATGAAGAACGCACCTTGGCGAAAGTCGTCAAAAAACTTCTAAGACTGCCGATTCTGCTGGAAATTATTATCGTTGACGATTGCTCTACCGACGAAACGGCGAATGTTGCACTAAACCTTGCGGAAGAAAGCAAAATCATCAAATACATCCGCCAACCGCGCAATCAAGGCAAAACCCAAGCCTTAAAAACCGGTTTTGATTTGACCGTCGGCGACATCGTGATTGTCCAAGATGCCGACCTCGAATACGACTCGGCGGATATTCCTGAAGTAATAGCTCCGATTCTCGAAGGCTTTGCCGATGTCGTCTATGGTTCGCGTTTTATGGTCAAACGGGCGACGCGGGTTTTATATTTTTATCATTATCTGGCAAACAAAGGGTTGACTTTTATCTCAAATCTGCTGACGAATTTGAATATGACCGATGTCGAAACCTGCTACAAAGCTTTTCGCGGCGATATTATTCGCACGCTTTATTATATTTTGCGCTTTAATCTTTTCTGCAGTCGTGAAAATTCCTTTAAAGCACTACCGCAGCTTCCTGAAATCAAACCTGCCGCTTTGACATCCGAATAAAATGAATAAAGAAAAAGTCGAATACGTCGGTAAAGACCTTGAGGCGATGGATTTTGCCGTAAATTATCACCGCTGGATTCTGGAGTTAATGAAGCCTTTTCTCGGCAAGCATCTGGTCGAAGTCGGCGCGGGAACGGGCGCGTTTTCCGATTTGCTCCTTGAAACTTCGCCGGAAACGCTTTCGCTGATAGAACCGTCGGCGATGTTTGAAACACTTCAAGCAAATCTAGCGAAACACGATTCGGCAGCCCAAATTCGCGCTTTCCCGAATATTTTCGCCGAAGTCGCTGCGCAGATTGAAGCCGAACAATCGCCCGATTCCATTATTTACATCAATGTTTTGGAACATATCGAAGACGACCGTTTGGAATTGGAAATAGTTCATCGAACACTGCGCGAAAATGGTCGGGTGTTTGTTTTCGTTCCGGCTTTGCCCGCGCTTTTCAGCGAATTCGACAAACAAATCGGGCATTTCAGGCGTTACCGAAAGGGCGAACTCGCGGAGAAATTTCGCACCACCGGTTTTCGTATTTTATTGTCGCGCTATTTTGACGCGGCGGGGATTTTCCCGTGGCTGGTAAAATATCGCCTTCTCAAATCGCTGACAATCGAAAGTGGCGCGGTTCATCTCTACGATAAATTCGTCGTTCCCGTAGCTAAACCAATCGAATCTTTTTTGCCGCTGCCATTGGGCAAAAATTTGCTTTTTGTTGCCGAAAAAATTTGAAGATTTTGTCTGTTATTATGAATTGGCGTAAAATATTCTTAATTCTAGCGATAATTTTTATTCTCACGGGAGTTTTTCTACCGCGAGATTGGTATGATGTTGTGCCGAAATCCGAAATCGATTTGACATGGATTAAGCATCACGACGAACCCAACGCATCACCCCAAAAACTGCCGCCGATAAAAGGCGTTACGCTATTGCAAATTTCCTTTGTTATCGAAGGATTGGTGTTTCTTTGGTTCGGATTGAAACGCTGCACCTACACGCGTCTGTCAGCTGACCAACTGCTTTTGATTACAACCGAAGAAAACAAAAATGATTTCGGCACAACTTCGTTTTGGTTAATAACGGCGATTACGGTTTTAGCGTTGGTTCTGCGGCTGTTTCGCCTTGATTCGGAACTCTGGCTGGACGAGATTACGCCGATTTTTTTCTACAGTCCGATGCCGACGCTGCACGTCCTAACCGGTTTCGCCAGTGCTAATAATCATTTGCTCAACACTTTATTGATGAAACTCGCCATCGCGTTTTTTGGCGAACAGGAATGGGCTGTTCGCCTTCCGGCGGCAATTTTTGGGGTGGCGACGATTCCCGTATTTTATTGGCTTTCCCGTCTGATTTTAACGCAACGCTCCAGCATCTGTGCCACATTGCTCCTGGCGGTGTCGTATCATCACATCTTTTATTCACAAAACTCACGCGGCTATACGATGCAAATGTTTTTTACGATTCTTGCTAGCTGGCTTTTTCTCAAAGGCTTGCAGAAAGACTGTTTAAAAATCTGGATTTTATACGTTGCGGCAATGTTCTTTAATATGGCAACTATATTAAACAGCAGTTTTGTTATTGCCGCCCATCTGTTAGTCGGTGCGGCGGCACTCGTCATAATCAAGCAGCGCGGAGATTCGCCGGTTCCACTACTGTATCGGTTGATTGCCGTATTCGGCATAATCACGTTACTGGTTTTTCAACTTTATGCGACTTTTATTCCGCAGGCATATATCTATACGCAACAAATTTACAGTATTCCGGGAAACGGTTTTTCTCCGTTTTCGATGGAATTTGCGACGGAAATGATACGCGGTATTTCCGCCGGATTTGGAACAAGTTTGATATTTCTGGTGTTTCCTTTTGCCGCGATTGTCGCCGCCGTCGGATTAGTCGCCTCTTTAAAACGAAACTGGGCATTGACCGCGTTGCTTGTTTTGCCTTTCATTTTGACCTTTGCTTATTTGCTAATAAATCGCCTCAACATCGCGCCCCGATTCCTTTTACTTGTTTTCCCTTTTGCTATTTTGGTAATGATTCAAGGGATTGATAGCGTTTTTCAACTTATTGCCGACAAAGTAAGTCAAAAACCGAATACTTTAGCGGCAAAACTTGCAACGGCGATGGTGCTTTTAGGATGTGTTGTCTCGCTCGCTTCGCTCAGACGTTATTATGCCGTGCCAAAACAACCTTATCGCACATCGCTGGCGTTTATCGAAGCGCGTCGCCAACCCGGTGAGATAATAATTGCCATTCACCATATCGAAAACGGTTATCGTTTTTACGCCGAAGAATTTAATCTGATAGAAGATGTGGACTTATTCTATGTACGCTCGGTGGAGAAACTCGATTCGGTTTTATCAAAACACGGTGAACGGGGCGTTTATCTGGTAACTACTTTTCAACGCAGTCTGCGTTTTACAGTTCCAGACCTCGAGGCGCAGATTGCAAGAGATTGGGAGGAAGTTCAAGTTTTTCCCGCCACCCTCGGCGATGCCGAAGTCCGGATATGGCGACACCATCATAGTGATTAGAATAGATAATGAAAACGTCCTAACATTAAGTTGAAAATAACTAAAATTAGATTATCAATCCGGTTGATTTATCTTCTCGATTTTATCGGAGAGCGCACGCAATTGATGTTCTATTTCCATCGTCCGACGGACAATCGTGTGTAAAACCAAGCCGATGGTCAAAGACAACATACCGGAAAGTTCCAAGCCGACGGCTAAAAGCGCGGAAGGTAGTCGCGGAATCAATCCGGTTTCAACAAATTCGTAGATAACCAACGCGCCTAATAACAAACCGCAAAACATCAAGACAAGTCCAATAGCTCCGAAAAAAGTAAGCGGTTTGTAATCACGGAAAAGACTGAAAATCATATTTGAAATCAGTATGCCGTCGCGTAAAATATTTATTTTTGAATTACTGCCTTCGGGTCTAACTCCTAAATTTATGGGTATTTCGACTATTTGATAATTACGCGCCAATGCTTTGATGGTTAATTCAGTTTCAATTTCAAAACCGCCGCCAAAAAGCGGCAGATTTTTAACAAAATTTCGATTAAATGCCCGGTAGCCCGATAAAACATCAGTCAATTTTACTTTGAAAATGTAGTTAATCGTCCAAAGAAACACTTTGTTGCCAAACCGATTCATTTTTTTAAATTCACTCTCGGAAACTGTCGTTAAACGCGAACCGACAACCATATCAGCTTCTTGTTTCAAAATAGGCTGGATCAATTTCCAAACTTCCTTTGGAGGATAAGTATTGTCGCCATCAACCATTACATAAACATCAGCTTCAATTTCACGAAACATTCGCTGGACAACAAATCCCTTACCTTGCCGTCTTTCATAGAAAACAATTGCTCCTGATTGTCTGGCTTTTTCAACGGTATGGTCATTAGAATTGTTATCATAAACGTAAATAGCAGCTTGAGGCAGGATTGATTTAAAATCATTGATTACTTGAACTATCGTCAATTCCTCATTGTAGCAAGGAATAATAACCGCAATTTTATTGGTAGTTATTTGAGTTTTATCTGGAGTGGCGATTTCGAGTATTGTTTTACTGTCTATTTCCGGTAATGAAGGTGATAAATTCATTTTAGTTTGAAACTCTCCTTGTCCCCCAATTTTTGGCGGCATAAACGATTTTTCATTATATAAGTCTTGAATTCAAGTAGTAAGTGCAACTCTTAGGGTCGCGGTTAAAGGGAAGTTGAAGAAGGTTCTTCGCTCTTTGATGTCGACATCAAAGAGTTGCGATGAAAAAGTATCGACAACTTACCCTTGAACAAAGATATCAAATTTCGGCAATTAAGAAACTTGGCTACAAACAAAATGAGATCGCGTTAGAGTCTGGCGTTGACAAATCGAGTATTTCACGCGAGTTGAAACTCAATCGATCAGAGCGTAGTCATCGCCCGCGGTTTGCTGACAGGCAAGCTCTTGGGCATCGGAAAGAAAAAGTTAAACTGCGTATATCGAAGCGCAACGCCAACCCGGCGAGATAATTATTGCTGTTGATTTCGTGGAAGACGGTTATGGTTTTTACGCCAAAGAATTTAATCTCAAAAAAGATGAAGATTTTTTTGCCATCCGCTCGGTGAAAATGCTCGATTCGATTTTATCCACGCACGACGGACGCAGCGCGTATTTGGTAACCACTCTTCAACGCGGTCTGCGCTTGACGCATCCCGACCTCGAAGCTCGTATCGTGCAAGATTGGGAAGTAGTGCAAACCTTTCCGGCAACTGTCGGCGATGCCGAAGTCTCGGTCTGGCGGCAACGTCAAAGCAATTTGTTTGAAAAATGAAATACGAAACTCATTGCATAAAAATCAAACTCAAGCGAAATTCAATCATCCAACAGTGTTACTCCGTAGGCTGACAAATAGTCCACATGGTAAGTATAATTTGCCTGTTAAGCAACTTACCGAAAAACATTTTAGGACAGCCTGTTCAACCAGGTTGGGAAAAGTGCAAGCGGGCGATGATCTTTTTTCACTTAAAAGAGTTGATACTTATTATTTATCAAATGACCATGTTTTTAATTCAATTCTGTCAGTTAATTTCAACTTGTATTTAAATTTCAGACAAATTTTGCGAGAATTGAAAGCAAAAATTTATTAACTATTGATTCACATAGAATAAATAAAGCCGACAGGCTTTATTTGATAAAACTTGAATAAAAACGTGATAAAAGAAAAAGAATCCAACCGATGTGGCTTTAGAAAACAGAACGAATAAATTTTGTAAGTTATGCGAAACCTTGTAATTAAAAAAGATTCGGCTTGTTTGTCTGTTGTCATTCCGGTTTTTAATGAAGAACGCACCTTGGCGAAAGTCGTCAAAAAACTTCTAAGACTGCCGATTCTGCTGGAAATTATTATCGTTGACGATTGCTCTACCGACGAAACGGCGAATGTTGCACTAAACCTTGCGGAAGAAAGCAAAATCATCAAATACATCCGCCAACCGCGCAATCAAGGCAAAACCCAAGCCTTAAAAACCGGTTTTGATTTGACCGTCGGCGACATCGTGATTGTCCAAGATGCCGACCTCGAATACGACTCGGCGGATATTCCTGAAGTAATAGCTCCGATTCTCGAAGGCTTTGCCGATGTCGTCTATGGTTCGCGTTTTATGGTCAAACGGGCGACGCGGGTTTTATATTTTTATCATTATCTGGCAAACAAAGGGTTGACTTTTATCTCAAATCTGCTGACGAATTTGAATATGACCGATGTCGAAACCTGCTACAAAGCTTTTCGCGGCGATATTATTCGCACGCTTTATTATATTTTGCGCTTTAATCTTTTCTGCAGTCGTGAAAATTCCTTTAAAGCACTACCGCAGCTTCCTGAAATCAAACCTGCCGCTTTGACATCCGAATAAAATGAATAAAGAAAAAGTCGAATACGTCGGTAAAGACCTTGAGGCGATGGATTTTGCCGTAAATTATCACCGCTGGATTCTGGAGTTAATGAAGCCTTTTCTCGGCAAGCATCTGGTCGAAGTCGGCGCGGGAACGGGCGCGTTTTCCGATTTGCTCCTTGAAACTTCGCCGGAAACGCTTTCGCTGATAGAACCGTCGGCGATGTTTGAAACACTTCAAGCAAATCTAGCGAAACACGATTCGGCAGCCCAAATTCGCGCTTTCCCGAATATTTTCGCCGAAGTCGCTGCGCAGATTGAAGCCGAACAATCGCCCGATTCCATTATTTACATCAATGTTTTGGAACATATCGAAGACGACCGTTTGGAATTGGAAATAGTTCATCGAACACTGCGCGAAAATGGTCGGGTGTTTGTTTTCGTTCCGGCTTTGCCCGCGCTTTTCAGCGAATTCGACAAACAAATCGGGCATTTCAGGCGTTACCGAAAGGGCGAACTCGCGGAGAAATTTCGCACCACCGGTTTTCGTATTTTATTGTCGCGCTATTTTGACGCGGCGGGGATTTTCCCGTGGCTGGTAAAATATCGCCTTCTCAAATCGCTGACAATCGAAAGTGGCGCGGTTCATCTCTACGATAAATTCGTCGTTCCCGTAGCTAAACCAATCGAATCTTTTTTGCCGCTGCCATTGGGCAAAAATTTGCTTTTTGTTGCCGAAAAAATTTGAAGATTTTGTCTGTTATTATGAATTGGCGTAAAATATTCTTAATTCTAGCGATAATTTTTATTCTCACGGGAGTTTTTCTACCGCGAGATTGGTATGATGTTGTGCCGAAATCCGAAATCGATTTGACATGGATTAAGCATCACGACGAACCCAACGCATCACCCCAAAAACTGCCGCCGATAAAAGGCGTTACGCTATTGCAAATTTCCTTTGTTATCGAAGGATTGGTGTTTCTTTGGTTCGGATTGAAACGCTGCACCTACACGCGTCTGTCAGCTGACCAACTGCTTTTGATTACAACCGAAGAAAACAAAAATGATTTCGGCACAACTTCGTTTTGGTTAATAACGGCGATTACGGTTTTAGCGTTGGTTCTGCGGCTGTTTCGCCTTGATTCGGAACTCTGGCTGGACGAGATTACGCCGATTTTTTTCTACAGTCCGATGCCGACGCTGCACGTCCTAACCGGTTTCGCCAGTGCTAATAATCATTTGCTCAACACTTTATTGATGAAACTCGCCATCGCGTTTTTTGGCGAACAGGAATGGGCTGTTCGCCTTCCGGCGGCAATTTTTGGGGTGGCGACGATTCCCGTATTTTATTGGCTTTCCCGTCTGATTTTAACGCAACGCTCCAGCATCTGTGCCACATTGCTCCTGGCGGTGTCGTATCATCACATCTTTTATTCACAAAACTCACGCGGCTATACGATGCAAATGTTTTTTACGATTCTTGCTAGCTGGCTTTTTCTCAAAGGCTTGCAGAAAGACTGTTTAAAAATCTGGATTTTATACGTTGCGGCAATGTTCTTTAATATGGCAACTATATTAAACAGCAGTTTTGTTATTGCCGCCCATCTGTTAGTCGGTGCGGCGGCACTCGTCATAATCAAGCAGCGCGGAGATTCGCCGGTTCCACTACTGTATCGGTTGATTGCCGTATTCGGCATAATCACGTTACTGGTTTTTCAACTTTATGCGACTTTTATTCCGCAGGCATATATCTATACGCAACAAATTTACAGTATTCCGGGAAACGGTTTTTCTCCGTTTTCGATGGAATTTGCGACGGAAATGATACGCGGTATTTCCGCCGGATTTGGAACAAGTTTGATATTTCTGGTGTTTCCTTTTGCCGCGATTGTCGCCGCCGTCGGATTAGTCGCCTCTTTAAAACGAAACTGGGCATTGACCGCGTTGCTTGTTTTGCCTTTCATTTTGACCTTTGCTTATTTGCTAATAAATCGCCTCAACATCGCGCCCCGATTCCTTTTACTTGTTTTCCCTTTTGCTATTTTGGTAATGATTCAAGGGATTGATAGCGTTTTTCAACTTATTGCCGACAAAGTAAGTCAAAAACCGAATACTTTAGCGGCAAAACTTGCAACGGCGATGGTGCTTTTAGGATGTGTTGTCTCGCTCGCTTCGCTCAGACGTTATTATGCCGTGCCAAAACAACCTTATCGCACATCGCTGGCGTTTATCGAAGCGCGTCGCCAACCCGGTGAGATAATAATTGCCATTCACCATATCGAAAACGGTTATCGTTTTTACGCCGAAGAATTTAATCTGATAGAAGATGTGGACTTATTCTATGTACGCTCGGTGGAGAAACTCGATTCGGTTTTATCAAAACACGGTGAACGGGGCGTTTATCTGGTAACTACTTTTCAACGCAGTCTGCGTTTTACAGTTCCAGACCTCGAGGCGCAGATTGCAAGAGATTGGGAGGAAGTTCAAGTTTTTCCCGCCACCCTCGGCGATGCCGAAGTCCGGATATGGCGACACCATCATAGTGATTAGAATAGATAATGAAAACGTCCTAACATTAAGTTGAAAATAACTAAAATTAGATTATCAATCCGGTTGATTTATCTTCTCGATTTTATCGGAGAGCGCACGCAATTGATGTTCTATTTCCATCGTCCGACGGACAATCGTGTGTAAAACCAAGCCGATGGTCAAAGACAACATACCGGAAAGTTCCAAGCCGACGGCTAAAAGCGCGGAAGGTAGTCGCGGAATCAATCCGGTTTCAACAAATTCGTAGATAACCAACGCGCCTAATAACAAACCGCAAAACATCAAGACAAGTCCAATAGCTCCGAAAAAAGTAAGCGGTTTGTAATCACGGAAAAGACTGAAAATCATATTTGAAATCAGTATGCCGTCGCGTAAAATATTTATTTTTGAATTACTGCCTTCGGGTCTAACTCCTAAATTTATGGGTATTTCGACTATTTGATAATTACGCGCCAATGCTTTGATGGTTAATTCAGTTTCAATTTCAAAACCGCCGCCAAAAAGCGGCAGATTTTTAACAAAATTTCGATTAAATGCCCGGTAGCCCGATAAAACATCAGTCAATTTTACTTTGAAAATGTAGTTAATCGTCCAAAGAAACACTTTGTTGCCAAACCGATTCATTTTTTTAAATTCACTCTCGGAAACTGTCGTTAAACGCGAACCGACAACCATATCAGCTTCTTGTTTCAAAATAGGCTGGATCAATTTCCAAACTTCCTTTGGAGGATAAGTATTGTCGCCATCAACCATTACATAAACATCAGCTTCAATTTCACGAAACATTCGCTGGACAACAAATCCCTTACCTTGCCGTCTTTCATAGAAAACAATTGCTCCTGATTGTCTGGCTTTTTCAACGGTATGGTCATTAGAATTGTTATCATAAACGTAAATAGCAGCTTGAGGCAGGATTGATTTAAAATCATTGATTACTTGAACTATCGTCAATTCCTCATTGTAGCAAGGAATAATAACCGCAATTTTATTGGTAGTTATTTGAGTTTTATCTGGAGTGGCGATTTCGAGTATTGTTTTACTGTCTATTTCCGGTAATGAAGGTGATAAATTCATTTTAGTTTGAAACTCTCCTTGTCCCCCAATTTTTGGCGGCATAAACGATTTTTCATTATATAAGTCTTGAATTCAAGTAGTAAGTGCAACTCTTAGGGTCGCGGTTAAAGGGAAGTTGAAGAAGGTTCTTCGCTCTTTGATGTCGACATCAAAGAGTTGCGATGAAAAAGTATCGACAACTTACCCTTGAACAAAGATATCAAATTTCGGCAATTAAGAAACTTGGCTACAAACAAAATGAGATCGCGTTAGAGTCTGGCGTTGACAAATCGAGTATTTCACGCGAGTTGAAACTCAATCGATCAGAGCGTAGTCATCGCCCGCGGTTTGCTGACAGGCAAGCTCTTGGGCATCGGAAAGAAAAAGTTAAACTGCGTATATCGAAGCGCAACGCCAACCCGGCGAGATAATTATTGCTGTTGATTTCGTGGAAGACGGTTATGGTTTTTACGCCAAAGAATTTAATCTCAAAAAAGATGAAGATTTTTTTGCCATCCGCTCGGTGAAAATGCTCGATTCGATTTTATCCACGCACGACGGACGCAGCGCGTATTTGGTAACCACTCTTCAACGCGGTCTGCGCTTGACGCATCCCGACCTCGAAGCTCGTATCGTGCAAGATTGGGAAGTAGTGCAAACCTTTCCGGCAACTGTCGGCGATGCCGAAGTCTCGGTCTGGCGGCAACGTCAAAGCAATTTGTTTGAAAAATGAAATACGAAACTCATTGCATAAAAATCAAACTCAAGCGAAATTCAATCATCCAACAGTGTTACTCCGTAGGCTGACAAATAGTCCACATGGTAAGTATAATTTGCCTGTTAAGCAACTTACCGAAAAACATTTTAGGACAGCCTGTTCAACCAGGTTGGGAAAAGTGCAAGCGGGCGATGATCTTTTTTCACTTAAAAGAGTTGATACTTATTATTTATCAAATGACCATGTTTTTAATTCAATTCTGTCAGTTAATTTCAACTTGTATTTAAACTTCAGACAAATACTGCGTGACTTAAAACAGGTATTAAGTTATAGTAGATAGAAAAGATTGCCTACTAATTTAGGCAATGAAGATTTACTATGTCCATAGCCACTCGAATTAAGCGCCACGCAAAACTGTCACTAAGGGCTGCCAATCACAAAGAAAGGCAAACGCCTCCGTTTATGATTGTGTTTATCAACTCAATTTGTAATTTAACCTGCGAACATTGTTTTTACTGGCAAAATCTTAATCAACGCAATGATTTGAAGTTTGAAGAATTTGAGCGTCTTTCGCTTGAATTAGGAGATTTTGAAAATCTTAATCTTTCCGGCGGCGAGCCGTTTATTCAGCAAGAATTCGGCGAAATATGCCTGCTTTTTACAGAAAATAATAACGTCAAAAACATTTACGTTCCGACGAACGGGTATTTTACGGACCGAACTGAAAAATCACTTCGGAAGGTGTTGGAAAGTAAAACACTTAAAATGTTTTTTTGCGAAATTTCGCTTGACGGAATGCCAGAGTATCACAACCGTTTTCGCGGTAATCCCAAGTCCTTTGAAAAAGCGATGGAAACTTATGCAATGCTGGTTGAATTGCAAAAAGAAGATTCGCGCCTGCGGATTCACGCCAATACCGTAGCTATGAGCGAAAATATGGATGAGATATGGCAGCTGACCGAATATTTGCACAAAAATTGTCCGGCGATGGAACACCATAACCTTGCCGTTATACGTGGCGACCGCAAGAATCCATCCTTGAAAGGACCTCAGCTCGAAAAATACAAAGACCTTTACCGGCACGTCGCGGAAGTTTGGAGCGACCGCGAGAAGGGTCGCTTTGGATCAAGTGTCGAGCCGATGCTGCAATGGACAAAAGTCAAAACTATCGAAGCACAAACTCAGTATGTCCCCTGTACTGCCGGTAACCTGACCGGCGTCGTCTATGCCAATGGCGATGTTAGCGTCTGTGAACAGCATTCTCCGCTCGGAAATCTGCGAAAAAACAGTTTTTTTGAAATATGGGATTCTGAAGAGGCGAAAGCACTTAGACAGCAGATTAAAGCAAAAGCGTGTTATTGCACGAATGAAGTATTTATGTGGCCCAGCATTGTTTACCAGCCGGTTCAACTTACCAGATCTATAATCGGCTCAAAATTATCGCAGATTAGCCCGCGACTTAAGACGGCGAGTAGGAGCTAATCTCGTGCCGATAAAAAAGTTTTGACTTTTACCTTAAAGCACAACGCTTATGAAGTCTCTATTACCGCCTGCGCTCAAACATAGCAATCAATATCCTGAGAATTTATTATCATCGTTGCGCTCTATCGAATTTGTTTGTCCCCTCTGTCGTGGTGAATTGAATGTGCTTGGCGACGGATACGAATGTTTATCGTGTTGTAAAAAATATCCGTTGCATGACGGGATTCCAGACTTCCGTGTTTTTCCCGATCCTTTTTTAAGTTTTCAGGAAGATAACGAAAGAACGAACATAGTTCTAGCTGCGTTGGAAAAATTTAATTTAGAAAAATTACTTGAACATTATTGGAGTTTTAGCGACATAACGCCCGTCGCATTGCGCCCGAAATTCATTCGCAGTGCTGTCTTAGGAGAGTTACGGGCAGAGCGAACGCTAGAGATTCTTAAAGATAACATTAATGAACAACAGGTTAATAAAGTGTTGGAAATCGGCTCCGGAACGGGTAATTTTCTTGCGGTTGCTTCACCTCATTTTAAACAAGTAATCGGAATTGATATTGGTATGCGTTGGCTGCACGTCAGCCGCCGTCGCTTTATGGATAAGGGATTGCCAATTCCGCCGCTGGTTTGTTGTTGCGCTGAGTTTTTGCCATTTGCCGACCACTCTTTCGATTTAATCACGGCTTCTTCAACTTTGGAATTCGTTCGCGACCAATCGAAGGTTTTTTCAGAATGCGCGCGAACACTTAATAAAGGAGGGATTTTATACATAAATTCCGTTAATCGTTATTCAATCGGCAGAGACCCTTACGCTTATTTGTGGGGAGTCGGTTTTTTGCCGCGCAGGTGGCAGGCACGCTATGTTCGGTGGCGGCGGGATGCCAGTTACGAAAATATTAAAACTCTTTCTTATCGAGGGTTAAGACGTATTTCCGCAAATTATTTTTCGGCTAAGAGATTTGCTCTACCAAATGTTGCACCTGCAGTCTTAAAAGAGTTTTCGTTGGGTACGCGCGTTCAAATAAACGTCTATCGCCTTCTCAAAATTCTTCCGCCTTTCTCTTTTATATTAAAATGGATTGGTCCCGGCTGGGACGTAATTTTTCAGAAAGAATTTTAGTTGTTAAGGATCTTGTTACAAGCCTCTGCAATGCTGTTAAGATATTGTTTTTAATGAAACCAAACTTGTCAATCGTGATTGCTGTTTATAACGGCGCACATTTTCTTCAAAAGTGTCTGCCTGCAATTAAAACAGCTGCGGATAAAGAAACCGAGGTTATTCTCGTCGATGACGGCTCAACTGATAATTCTGCCGAAATTGGAAAGTTTTTTGAGGCGAAAGTCATCAAGCTTCCAGAATGTAAGGGAGCGGCTAACGCGCGCAACATCGGAGTAAGCGAAGCAAGCGGAGAAATTATTTTATTTGTTGATGCCGACGTTGTAATTCAGCCTGATACAATCAAAAACGTGCGCCGTGTTTTCGCTGACAATCCGGAGATTTCCGCATTTTTCGGCTCTTATGACGACGCGCCCGGTGAACCGGATTTTTTCTCGCAATACCGCAATTTAATGCACCATTTTTATCACCAAACAAGCCAGCGCGAAGCTGAAACATTTTGGTCTGGTTTCGGCGCGATCAAACGTCAAGTTTTTTTAGAAATGGATGGTTTTGACGCAAGTAAATTTGAAACTCCTTCAATTGAAGATATTGAACTCGGCTACCGCTTGCGCAAAAAAGGTTACCGTATTTTGCTTGTTCCTGAAATGCAGGTCAAACACTTAAAAAAATGGACTTTTTACTCAATTTTGAAAACGGATTTTTGGTACCGGGCGGTTCCCTGGAGCGAAACTATGTTGCTTAACCCACAAATCAAACCCGATTTAAATGTTAAATCGTCTCAAAAGATTAGTGCCTTGTTAACCGGAATTTTTCTTTTTTCGCTTTGCGCCGCACTGTGGCACTGGTGGTTCTTAATAATTACACTTAGTTGTCTGCTGGGGTTAATAGCAATAAATAGGGATTTTTACAATTTCTTTCGAAAGTGTAAAGGTTTTAGGTTTACACTGCTTGTTCTTCCGATGCACTTACTTTATTTTTTTTACAGCAGTATGGCTTTTGTTTACAGTTGGTTCAACGTCAAATTACTGGGACGGACAATTATTGTGCGGTAGTAATTTATTATTTTGGTTCGGCTGCTCAAGGAATGTTATCCTTCTTTACTTTGTAAATTACGATTTTATAGCCTTTTTGTTCTGTGTTTTGGTAAATAAGTTCAAGTTCAGGATAATTTTGTGGCTCTGTCAATAAACTATTCAGTGGTGTGTTTTTAAAATGTCTTTCATCTATAACTAAAAAATCAACGTGCTTGGAAACTGCTTCTTTAATTACATCATTAACATTCTTTAAAGGAAGGGAAACGGGTTTGCCCTTAGCATAAAAAGGAAAGGGAATGTGTTTGCCCCCAGCATAAAATGCCGGTTGAACATCAAGCGACATAATATTTGAGGCGGATGTTGCATATTCTTTTAACCAAACACCAGCATATTTCTCCTCATAGCGATTATAAAGCCAAGCTTTCTCTTCGGAATGCATAAAAATATTCATAGGGAGAGTATAAAAATATATGAGAATGATAAGCAAAATAGAAATGACAGGTATTTTAGAAGTTAATTGTACATTTATTGACAAATTCTGAAATGTTTTAAGCAACCAGTCTTCCATTTCAACGATTCCACGCGCCAGCCAGCCAAACAAAATAGGTAACAAAACATAAAAGTATCGCACTTCAACAACATTTATTACATAACATAAAACAGTTACCGCACAAAAAACCAGCAAAAATATTTCACGTTTATAGTTGTCGACAGTCCATGACTTGCGAAACAGTCCGATTGATAAAAGGATCAATAATAATGGCGGAAAAAGGAGAGGTAAGACTTTATTAGTATTATGTAAATTAGTTATAACTGATTTTATCAACGGAATTTTAGATTTTGAGAGGTCCGGCTTTTCGAATAACCTTTCTCCAAAATTTGCGCCGAAAATATGATGCTGAAATTTCGTGCTGATCGTCCAGTAGCCAGTCTCACTTCGGATGTAAAGAATATATGGTGTGGCTAATAAAAAAAAGCCCAGCAAAATTGCGAGAAAACTCTTAGTCTGATTTTGGGAAAATGCTTTTTGTCCCATAAAAGCCTTACTGAAAGCAAGAGGGACAAAAAATATCAGGTAGCCGAACGCTTCTGGACGAGTCAAATATGCAAGTCCGAGTAATAAACCTGTTATCAGGAAATTTCTTCTTGAATTTTCAACCAACCCTTTCCAACTCGTAATAAGCGCAAAATTGATTAGTAACAGATAAACATTTTCCGTATCGAAGTAAAAAGTTGAATTGAGTAAACTTGGATAAAAAGCAGCTATGACAGCAGCTATGACAGCTTCACGTTCTCCATATGACTGCTTAACTAGGTAATAAGTGACAACGACTGCTAAGCTTCCCGCAAATAGTGAAATGGTTGAAATCGGCAACACCAGCGAATCGCTAAATACTGAAACGATAGCCGTTAAAATTGGTAAAAGTGGTGACCAATAAGGATCTAGTCCCAACCTCCAATCACCTGATGCCAGGTGCCGAGCAAGTTTCACATATTCAATTGCGTCATTACCCATCACAATTTCAGAAGAAAAATAGCAGAACAGCCTAATGGTTAATGAAGTCAGCAATAAAAATACTAAAATTCTATAATTTCTCATTGAAATAAGAAGATCATATTAAATTATGAAAGATTAAACTTGAAGAAAATAGCATAAAGATTGGAAAATACCAAGGTTAGAAGGCATCTCAAAAATAGTTTGATAAACTTCACGGATGGCACGACGTGAAGAATTAACCGATGAGCAGTTGGTTTTGATCGAACCTTTATTTAAAAAACCGCCCGTTGTTACGACACGCGGACGACCGCGCCGCTCAGAGCGCGAAGTCTTAAACGGTGTACTTTGGATACTGCGTTCCGGTGCGCGATGGTGTGATTTGCCAAACCGCTTTCCGGCATACCAAACCTGCCACCGCCGTTTCCAAGAGTGGAACAAAGACGGACGACTCCGAAAGGTTTTGGAAACTTTAGCCGGAGATTTGCACTCGCACGGTAAATTGGATGTAAGCGAATGCTTCGTTGACGGAACATTTGTTTCGGCTAAAAAAGGGGCTTCTGTGTGGGAAAAACCAAGCGGGGCAAAGGTACGAAGCTCATGGCAGTGTGCGAGGGCGGCTTTGGTCTTCCTGTCGCCATCTACACTTACTCTGCTTCGCCGCATGAAGTCAAACTTGTCGGCGCAACTGTGTGCGGGCGGTTCACCGATGAGCGACCAAAGATAATGATTGGCGATAAAGCCTATGACAGCGACCCGCTGGATGAGGAGTTGCAGAGGCTCGACATTGAATTGATTGCACCGCATAAAGCCAATCGAAAGAAAGCGCGAACGCAAGACGGACGCAAACTGCGCCGTTACAAACGTCGTTGGAAAATTGAACGCCTTTTTGCGTGGCTGCAAAACTTTCGGCGAATTGTCGTGCGTTACGAATATCATTCGGATAATTATTTAGGCTTTGTTCATCTGGCTTGTATCGTTATTTTGTTGAGAAACTATTTTTGAGATAGCTTCTCATAATATTCAATAAATTCTTGTAAATATTGAGAAAGGAAAAGATAAATTTTTGTTGTTCAATTTCTCAAAACTTTAAAGCGTGCATAATATTAGGTTTTTGAATCGAAATGTTTTATGGGCATTAATTTTATTACTCGTAGGTAGCTGGACAACCAGTAATCTGATTAATAGCTAATAAAAGAGCATTGAGTATATCGAGTAAAGTATCCTACGAGGTATTCTTTAAAGAAAAGATTTTGAATAAAATAAAATTAATAAAAGAAACTTGTGATATTACAGATTATCTGTAAAAATTGTTTGGGAAAACGCGGAATTTTTAACGCTTGATGCTTTATATTAAATAATCTGCATATGAGTTCCGATCAAATGTTTTAACTCCTGTAAATTAAATACCGTGAAAGGTTATTTAACTAAATCCAGTTACTTATGAAACCAATAGGTCCCCGGTCAAAAACAGAAAGTTCGTCAACTGCTGCGCTTAATAATGAAATACTTATTCAAACAGTAGCTAAGGTTGATCGTTCGGCACTCGGAATTACCATTGGAATTTTACTTGGCGCAGGTATTTTCTTTATCACTAATTTTTTAATTCTAAAAGGGGGCAACCCGCCTGGTCTGACTCTTTCCCGTCTTAATCAATATTTTTTTGGATACACGGTAACTTTTATTGGTAGTTTCATTGGTTTATTTTATGGATTTATAACAGGTTTTATTCTGGGATGGTTTATAGCCTTACTTCGTAATTTCGTTATTAGCATTTACTTGTATATTGCAAGGTTCAGAGCGCGGATGATTTCCGTTAATAATTTTATTGATTACCCTTAATAAATAATCTGATTTCTCTCCATGATAGAAAACGGTCATAAAAAAGTTGTCATAATTGGTGCAGGTCCTTCTGGTTTAACTGCCGCTTACGAACTTTGCAAAATTGGAGTAAAATCCGTCGTGCTTGAAAAAGATGAAATCGTCGGCGGGATTTCGCGCACGGTAAATTATCGCGGTTACCTTTTCGATATTGGTGGTCATCGGTTTTTTACAAAAGTTAAGGCGGTTGACGACCTCTGGAGAGAGATACTCGAGGAAGAGAAATTTCTTAAACGGCGGCGGCTTTCACGAATATATTACAATAAAAAATTTTTTCATTACCCGCTCCAGGCAACCAATGCTCTTTTTGGATTAGGAATTTATAACAGTTTCCGTACTTTTCTGAGCTATACCAGAACTCAGTTGTTTCCGATTAAGCCGGAGTTGAGTTTTGAAGATTGGATTTCAAACCGATTCGGAAGGCGTCTTTACTACACTTTTTTTAAAACGTATACAGAGAAGGTTTGGGGAATTCCCTGTAATGAGATCTCTGCTGAATGGGCAGCCCAACGCATCAAGGGGCTTTCGCTCCTTTCAGCACTCAAAAACGCGCTTACCACCTCTCAATCAAAAAACAAAAGCAATATTATCAAAACTTTGATAGATTCATTCGAGTATCCCGAAAAAGGTCCGGGAATGATGTGGGAAACCGTTGCAGACATTATTAAGTCAAAAGGAAGCCAGCTTAAACTAAATGCGGGCGTGGAAAAGATTCTTTGGCAAAAGGATAAGGTTACTGCGCTTGAGATAGCCACTGAGGGTAAAAAAGAGTTGATACCCGGAACGGATTTTATCAGCAGTATGCCGATCCAAGAACTGGTGCGAAAGATGGAACCTAGCGTGCCGGATGAAGTGCGGCACGCGGCGGATATTTTGAGTTATAGAGATTTTATAACCGTTTCGCTAATAATTAACAAGGCGAATTTGTTCGAGGATAACTGGATATACATCCACGACGAGGCGGTAAAGGTCGGAAGGATCCAAAATTTTAAGAACTGGAGTCCTGAAATGGTCCCCGATCCGAATAAGACGTGTCTCGGTCTCGAATATTTTTGTTTTGAAGGTGATTCCTTGTGGACTATGTCAGATGAAGATTTGGTAACGCTTGGAACGAAAGAGTTAGGAATGCTTGAATTAGTTGATCCGAATGATGTTGAGGACGGTGCGGTGGTCAGAATGCCGAAGGCGTATCCGGTATATGATTCAAAATATACTGATGCTTTGATAATCATCAGAAAATTTTTAGACGGTCTTAATAATTTACATCTTGTTGGACGAAACGGGATGCATAAATATAATAATCAAGACCACTCGATGTTAACTGCTATGCTGACGGTTAAAAACATTATGGGTGCTAATTATAATGTCTGGGACGTAAACGTCGAACAGGAATATCATGAAGAAATAAACGATGAATATAAAAAACAAATGGCTTTACTTGCCTCAACGCAACCCTTAGTTCCAAAGAGGCTTGAGCCGGCAGGCAGTAACACTTCTAAAGGAGCGAAAGGAAATGCCTAATAAAATCGAATCTAAATCAGCCGTACACATAACTGATGCCGCTTTGATCGGAGAGGAAGATTTTGAAGAAGAGCAATTGTTAGAACAGGCGATTCTTCATCTCAACGGCAATATTTTAGGTATTGTTTTGGGTATTGTTACAGGACTTATAATTTTAGTTGCAACCAACTGGCTTGTCATCAAAGACGGAGAGAATGTGGGAACTCATCTCAGTCTTCTAAGCAACTTTTTTATAGGTTATTCCGTAACTTTTGTAGGGAGTCTAATAGGTGCAATATATGGCTTTCTGACAGGATATGTTTTTGGCTTTTTGACCGCCTGGATTTATAACCGGGTAGTTATCTTGCTGAGACACAATTAAAAAATCTTTTAAAAAATATTAAAGATGCAACTGATCTTCGATAGAGTGTAAAATTTTACACTAACAAATTTTCTGATAATAAATAAAATTCTCTTGATTAATTAGTTACTAATGAGCAACGTGTTTGGGCAATTTGCACCTTATCGGCAGAAACGGAATGCACAAATTCAATGATTAAAATCATTCGGTGCTACTCGAAATGCTGTGGGATAAAAATATTCTCCGGGCTATTTATGACGTTTGGAAAGTAATCATTACTACGAAAAATTCAAGATAAAAACCAAAAGGAGTTCGCTTTACTGGTATTAACTAAACCACGAATTCCGAAGAGTGAGGTGGTCTAATGGAAATGGACACGAAACTCTCGCTAAAATGAGAGTATGAGAAAATATGACGAAGAATTCAAACAACAAGCCGTCAAAAAGATTTTAGACGGGCAATCGGTGGCAAGCGTTTCGCGAGAGTTAGGGGTCAGCGAAGGAGTGTTACATAAGTGGAAACAAAAAGTAATTGTTTCGCATTCAGAGGTTGAAAAAGAAGTTATCGAATTGAAGAAGCGGCTGCGGGTAGTCGAGCAGGAGAATGAAATCTTAAAAAAGGCGGCACTTATCTTCGG
>MWVY01000059.1_pt1 | contig 25406 bp, 25 predicted proteins | sample 1047251 | NCBI WGS metagenome assembly MWVY01 (sample SAMN06349983, study PRJNA376086) | soil metagenome | isolation source: MS7-5 sample Antarctic (ecotone) soil | place: Antarctica | collected 2015-01-13
TCAAACTTACTGCTTGCAACAAAATATAAATAATTTGTATTTGGTGCATTTAATACAGCATCAATTGTTGCCTTTGTTGGAGTACAAATCGGACCGGGAGGTAATCCCCGGTTACGGTATGTATTGTAAGGTGATTGAACAAATAAGTATTTCTGGTAAATTCTTTTTAAACTAAAATTGTTTAATGCAAATTTGATAGTGGGATCAGCTTGCAATGGCATACCTATTTTTATCCTGTTCATATAAACACTTGCTATAGTACCTTTTTCAGAAGCCACATTGGTTTCTTCCTCTACAATTGAAGCTAAAATGTAAACCTGTTGCGGAGTAAATCCATGTGATGAGGCTTTTTGTTTTCTTTCAGCAGTCCAGAACTTTTTTGATGCCTCATTGAGTTTAGAATAGATTTTTTGTGGAGTGGTATTCCAGAAGTAAGTATATGTATCGGGTAAAACAACAACCATGGCAGTCTCAGGGCTTGTATTAAATTTTTTGAGTGAATCTGCACTATTTAAAAACCTCAGCATTTGTGTAGAATCACATTCAAATCGATTATGAACAAGCCTGGCGAAATTTTGCTTCGTCCTTAATTTAGTAATTACAAGGTTCACTGTTGATTGTTGGCCATTCCGAAGCTTTCTCACAATTGTCAGTATGCTACTACCTTTGTTGATTTCATATTTTCCCGGCTTTATCCTATTCCAATATTTCATTTTATCAGCTAAAAATGTAAATGCAGTCTCGTTTTTAATGATATTATTTTCTTTTAAAGAGTCTAAAACAGCACTCTTTGTGGTATTATTTGAACGTATATACAAGTATTCTTTATCAGAATCAAAATCTGTGGCAGGACCTAAAAAAATCCATCCAATTATTCCTCCTACTATTAATCCAAGGATTAATACGACGATTACCACCTTTTTCATAATCTGCTAAATTATTGCATAAAAAAACCCTGTTGTACAGCAGGGTTAATGTTTCATGTTAATGAATTGTTTATCGGCCGGTATCAGCAGGTGCATTATTTTGTTGTGCACCGGGAAATGTACCTGTTGCAGGTTGTTTAGTGGCATTTGGTTGTATAGGTCCACCGCCAACGTTCTCCAATCTATCCTGCACTTCACTTCCACCTGAAATAAAAAATGTAGAGGTGATGGAAAGAATTGCAATAACTGCTGCAAATATCCAGGTTCCCTTTTCCAGCACGTCAGTAGTTTGTTTAACACCCATAAACTGGTTGCTAAAACCAGCGATATTACCTGCTAATCCACCACCTTTTGGGTTTTGTACCAATACAATTAGACTTAAAATAATACAGGCAAGTATGATTAGAATAAGAAATAGTAATGTCATGATAAATTTTCTTTCAGCTGTTCAATTTTCGCGGCAAAGTACGCGCTTTTAGCGGGATAAATCAAAGATAATTTGTTATAAACCTCAATAGCTTTTTGGATATTTCCCTGCTTCTCCCATACTTCAGCCATTGCATCAGTTACAACGTTAGTTTCTTCTACTGAAGCTACTGCAAGATTCTCCACCTTTTTTTCTGTTTCCTGATTTACACTTTTAGCCCGTTCAGTGGCCGGCAATCTTTTCATGGACCTTATCCATTCTGTAAAGCTTTTTAATTGTTTACCCATTTTATCATCTGTGGCTTCCTGTTGTGAAAGTTTAATTCCCTGTGAAGCAAAATAATCAACCGTATGGAAAGGCTCAAAAGTTAATTCAGTTGATGATTCTTTTTCAATTGCAGTGATGTTAGTTAGAGGTTTAGCTACTGGAGATTCAATTGGAGCAGGACTCGAATCTTCTACTGAATTGTTGGTATCTGCAAGTGGAGTTTCAACTATTTTTCCAATAGTTTCCTGAGCTTTTGTTTCACCAGGGGTATTTTCATTTGTTATTAGAAAGCCATCATTATCATTATGAATGAAGAATTCAAACTCACGTGGATTTTGATAGTATAAAACAGCTTTTTGGATGTGGTGTTTGTATTCTTCAGAATTTGGATCGAGAGACTTTACTAATACAAATCGTGCAGGAGAAAAATAGGGATACTGATCAATAACTTCTTTTAATTGGTCATCAGTTAAATCCTCAGCTGAAGGTTTATTTAACAGTCGTGCAAACGATTTCCTGTAGCTGCTCATCTGTTACCAATTAGAAAAAATTCTGTTGAAAATATCATCGGTTAGATTTCGTACCATTTCATCCAGCAGCCTGGCTTCAGCAGCTTGTAGAGATAAATTTGCTGAAAATTCAAATCCCCTGCTTATGTCAAACTCCTGTATTTGATTACTTAATTGATTGTTGACGATTATATGAACACTAATTGTGAGCCTGTTAGTTGTATTTTGCTGGTTAGAGATGCCGGAAGTGGTGATCACGTAATCTGATATGTATCCGCTGATATCATAATGCGCATTATCACTGTTAGTTTGTGATAATCTTGTTTGACTTACAATTTTTTGCCGAACTCTTTCCGTGAGGTTTGGACTTAATTGCGGATTAACATACCTGGCTTTGTTTTCGATAAAGTTTACCCGAACCGTTTTTATACTATCAGGAACAGAAACATCTGCAAAGCGATAAACGCCGCAACTGGTGGTGGTAGCAATCACCCCTGTAATACAACAGGTGAACAACAGGAAAAATATTATTTTATTACTCAGCATTTATTTCAACAATTAGTAAATCAACTACTCATCTATATCATATTCCTTCAATTTTCGATATAATGTTCTTTCACTGATTCCGAGGTCCAGAGAAGCATCTTTTCTTTTTCCCTTATGTTTCTTTAAAGCTTTTATGATCAATTCTTTTTCCTTATCCATAATATTCAGGCTTTCTTCAACTTCAACATGTTCCTGAATATCATTATTCATTCTTATGTCCATAGGTGCATGCTGCTGTGAACCATGTGAGACTAACATCGTCTGGTTACCATCATGTGGATGTAGTTCTTTCACATCATCCATAAAGGATGGATTTTGATGCAGCATTGCAGGATTCTGCATTACCTCAAAAAACAATTTTTTTAATTCTGTTACATCTTTTTTCAGATCAAAAAAGAGCTTATATAATATTTCCCGTTCGTTAGCAAATTCATATAAGCCATTCCCATTAGAATTTGCAAGTACCGGTAACCTGTTGCCCTGCTCAGGTAAAAATCTGGCCAGGTCTTTTAAAGTAATTATTTTCTCTGTTGACAATACAGACATTTGTTCTGCTATATTTTTTAGCTCCCGCACGTTGCCAGGCCATGGATAATTCATCAATGTATTTCTTGCTTCATCATCTAGTTGTACAGGAGCAGTCCGGTACTTTTCTGCAAAATCAACAGCAAATTTTCTAAACAAAAGTGGTATATCTTCTTTTCTCTCCTTTAAGGCAGGAACCCTGATTGGTACAGTATGCAAGCGATAATAAAGATCTTCACGAAAACGGTTTTGTTGTAAGAATTGTAAAAGGTCTTTATTAGTTGCTGCGATTACCCTAACATCCGTCTTTTGTACTTTGGATGATCCTACCCTTATAAACTCACCGCTTTCTAACACCCGAAGTAATCTTGCCTGGGTGCCTAACGGCATTTCGCCAATTTCGTCCAGAAATATTGTTCCGCCATTAACTGTTTCAAAGTAACCTTTCCTGCTGTCAACTGCACCGGTAAAAGATCCCTTTTCATGGCCAAATAATTCTGAGTCTATTGTGCCTTCAGGAATTGCTCCGCAGTTTACAGCAATAAATGGATTATGTTTTCTTGCTGATAAGGTATGTATGATATGAGAAAAAGCTTCTTTACCTACTCCGCTTTCACCTGAAATAAGAACAGTTAAGTCAGTATTAGCCACCTGTACGGCAACTTGCAGAGCATAGTTTAATGCTGGCGAATTACCAATTATGCCAAACCTGTTTTTAATGCTCTGTAAATCCATCAGAATTAATTATTTCCCCTAATAATGTTGCTTGTGTACTTGTGTTCACTTTTACAAGTACATAATCACCGGCTACATAATCGTGATCTCCTTTTGAAAACACAAATACCTTATTTTGACTGTTTCTGCCCATCCAGTCTCTATCGCTTTTTTTAGAATTACCTTCTATAAGTACTTTAAAAACTTTACCAATATCTCTCTTGTTACTTTCTTGTGATAACCTGTTCTGCACTTCTACAATTTCCTGCAAACGATGTTTTTTTACATGCTCGGGAATGTCATCTTTATACCTTCTGTGGGCTAGTGTTCCGGGACGTTCACTATAAAAAAACATATAGCTCATATCATATTTGCTATACTTCATTATTTCTAAAGTAGCCTGGTGATCTTCTTCTGATTCTGTACAAAAACCTGCAATTATATCAGAGCTAATTCCACAATCAGGCATTATTTCTCTGATCCTGTCAACTTTAGCCATGTACCATTCTCGACTATAGTTTCGGTTCATGATCTGTAAAATTCTGGAAGAACCACTTTGCACCGGTAGATGAATGTACTTACAGATGTTCTCATACTTAGCCATTGTAAATAATACATCATCTGTAATATCTTTTGGATGCGATGTTGAGAAGCGTACCCTGAGATCAGGAGAAATTAGTGCAACCATTTCCAACAATTGTGAGAAATTGACCGGATGATCAGACCCGATGTAGTAGTAGCTATCTACATTTTGACCCAATAAGGTTACTTCTTTGTAACCAGACTCATATAATTCGCGGCACTCGTTTAAAATACTTTCAGGGTTTCGACTTCTTTCACGTCCACGGGTAAACGGAACTACGCAAAATGAGCACATGTTATTACATCCTCGCATAATGCTCACAAAGGCTGTAATTCCATTACTGTTGAGGCGAACCGGAGATATGTCACTATAAGTTTCCTCGCGGCTTAGAAGAACATTAACTGCTTTTTGTCCGCCATCAGCCTCAGTTATTAAACCGGGGAGCGTTCTATAAGCATCAGGACCAACAACTATATCAACAAGCTTTTCTTCTTCTAAAAACTTTGATTTCAGCCGCTCAGCCATGCATCCTAAAACTCCAACTAACAGAGCAGGTTTTTGCTTTTTTATTTTTCTGAATTCGGTTAGTCTTTTCCTTATAGTTTGTTCCGCTTTTTCACGTATGGAACATGTATTGAGTAAAATAAGATCGGCTTCTTCGAAATTGCGGGTTGCACCAAAGCCTTCGGTATGCAAGATAGACGCTACAATTTCGCTGTCACTAAAGTTCATTTGACAGCCATAACTTTCAATATAGAAGCGACGTTGATAATTAACGGGATCAAGGGTTAACGGAGCATATGCTTCCCCTTGCCTGGATTCATCATGTACTTTGGTAGCTATTTCGAACATAGATCAAAAAGTCGGGCAACAAATATAAACCGATATAGTGACTTGCTGTGACAGTATGTCAGACTTTAAGAAGTATTTTATAGGTGCTAAAATCAGTAATTCGTCTGAAGCTGTAGTTTTTCTGAAATCCAGGATTTTTTAATTGGAATTAACCACTCGTTTTCCAGTTCCTTTTTTGTTTGTACAAGGTTGTTGAAGTAAAGAGTATCTGCTGTAAGAAAATTATTTTGGAATGCATATTCCAATTGGTTTAAAGGAAGAACTTCAACTTTGTCTTTCACCACAAATGCTAAACTTGTGCGGTTGAACATGTCCACTCCAAATTTCTGTTCAATATTTTTTATTAATCTAACGGAACCGTCAGTGCTGCATCCGCTTACTGTAGCCTCCGTTTCATCAGCCATCAAAATAATAAATTGACCGAAAAGCAAGTTTGCATAGCCTGTTACCTTAGCACCATGCGAAGTCCAACTATCGGTAAACTGTTGTAAAATATCTTCAATGTCAAAAGCTTCACTTAATGTAAACAACCTGTTGTTTTGATAAACCCAAACACGGCTTTTTGGGGAGAAATGTTGTGGTAATAAATGATTATATTCAAAATTCATGATGCAAAAATAACTGGACTCAATTCAATAGGTTGTTATAATTATTGCATTCCGGCTGCTATTAATTCAGCTACATCTAGTACTTTTACTTCATCCTCTTTTTCTGCAGCTTTAACTCCATCAGAAAGCATTGTATTACAGAATGGGCATGCGGCTGCCACTATCTGCGAACCTGTGCTAATTGCTTCATCTGCTCTTTCATGGTTCACTCTTTTATTTCCAGGCTCTTCTTCTTTAAACATTTGTGCTCCGCCTGCACCACAACAAAGACCTTTTTTGCCACAGCGTTTCATCTCAACTAATTCTACATCTAAAGCTTCCAAAACTTTACGCGGCGCTTCATAGATGTTATTACCACGACCTAAATAACAACTATCGTGATAGGTTATTTTTTTTCCTTTGTAAGTATTTGAGTCACTTAATTTAATTCGTCCTTCATCAATAAGTTGTTGTAAAAATGTGGTGTGATGGATTACCTCGTATGTACCACCTAATTCGGGATACTCATTCTTAAAAATGTTGAAACAATGCGGGCATGTTGTAACTATCTTTTTAATGTTGTAATTATTTAAAGTCTGGATATTCTGATAAGCCATCATCTGGAATAAAAATTCATTACCTGCCCGCCGGGCTGGATCGCCTGTACACATCTCTTCCTTACCCAGTATTGCATAGTTAATTTCTGTTTTATTTAGTATGGTTGCGAACGCTTTTGTAATTTTTTGTGCTCTCTGATCAAAACTTCCGGCACATCCTACCCAAAATAAAATTTCAGGAGTTTCTCCTGAAGCAACTAACTCCGCCATTGAACGAACATTCATAGCTCCAAAGATAATCCCCTGAAAGTTGTTTTTCCGCTGAAAAAAGTAGTAGCAGCAGTATTCATATTGTATTAATTTTGTTTTCCATGGCAACAATCAAACGTTTTTGGGAAAAGTGGAGTAATTGGGAATTGTGGCCTATGAGGTTTAGGTATTTTCCTATTACACCTGTTTGGCTTTGGTACTCTATGTGCTCCCGTTCTTTTTGGTTTTTTACGCCTTCTAATCCAACCGTAACTTTTGGGGGTTTTGAAGGAGAGACAAAGAGAGAAATATATGAACAACTGCCGAATGGTACTTATCCTCCTACTGCTTACATCAACCCCAAATTTCATATAAATGAAGTACAAAAAATAATAACCGAACTAAATTTTTCATATCCGTTTGTTGTAAAGCCGGAAGTTGGCAAAGGTGGTTTGCTGTTCAGGATTATTGAAAATTTTGAGCAGTTAAAAACATACCATCATAAGTCTCCTGCCAATTACCTTATCCAGGCTTTAGTTAATTACCCGGTAGAGTTCAGTGTTTTTTATTATCGTTTCCCGGATCAGCAGAAAGGTGTGATCACCGGTTTTTTAAGAAAAGAGTTACTTGATGTTACTGGTGATGGAGTAACCACATTACAACAACTAATTCTTAAACATCCTATTGCTAAACACCGTATGGCAGAGTTCAGGACGAAGCACAGCGAAAAATTAAACAGTATTATTCCGTCAGGGGAAAGGTTTTGTTTATCCTATGCTGCTAACCTAAGCAGGGGAGGTAGATTTATTAACCTGAAACATGAAATTGATGATAAGCTGCACCAGGTGTTTGATGACTTAAACACTTCCAGCAAAACTTTTTACTATGGCAGGTACGATCTTAAAGCAGCATCAGTGGAAGATCTTAAAGAAGGTAAAAATTTCCTGATACTCGAATATAATGGTAGCGGAGCAGAACCGAATCACATTTACAATTCAAATTATACTTTGCTCGGTGCATATGCCGAAATTATAAAACACTGGAAGGTGTTGTACAAGATCTCGCGATACAATAATAAACAGGGGATAAATTATTATTCTTTTTCTGAAGGTTACCGTATTCTGCAAGAAAGTAATAGACATATCACACTTCTAAAAAAGTGCGACTGCTTTTAGAAATCCATAGTTTTTATTTTTATTAGATATTTTCGATAGCAGATTGATGTTTCTATGACCAAGCTTGGCCGCATTTTTATTACCGGCATGATCATAAGTTTCTTAGGGTCTTTGCCACTGGGTACTCTCAATATTGCAGCCATGCAAATTTCCATTACAGATGGACTACGGCCAGCGTGGTATTTCGCATTTGGTACCTTGATCGCTGAAATTTTTTATGTGCGTCTTTCGCTGTTTGCAATGAGCTGGATACAGAGGCAACAAAAATTATTTCGCATTTTAGAATGGGTAACATTAATTATCATTGTTGCGTTAGCAATTTCCAGTTTCTATGCTGCCATGAATCCGGAAGTAAAGAAAAATGTTATTCTTAGCAGTGGAGTTCACCGGTTTTGGTTAGGTTTAGGAATGAGTGCTTTAAACCCGGTACAAATTCCCTTTTGGTTTGGCTGGAGTACTGTATTATTTACCAAGAAAATTTTAATACCAAAAAACAGTTTTTACAATATTTATATACTTGGAATAGGACTCGGAACTCTACTTGGTAGTTGCGTGTTTATATTTGGAGGCAAATTAGTAGCCTATCAACTCAATACAAAACAGTACTTACTTAATTGGATCATTGGTGGAATATTTACTATTACAGCTATCCTACAGTTGTGGAAAATGGTAACGAAAAAAGATGCAATGCACCAGATTGAACATCCTGAGGATATTAACCATGGATTGCAGGAAAAATTAATAGATGATCTTGCAAATAAAGAAATGGTTACAAGAGAATGATCTGAAAAAAACATTTAAAAGTTCAGAACATCTTCCATAGAAAAAACTCCTTTTTTATTACAGATAAATTCTGCTGCTAAAATTGCACCTAATGCAAATCCTTTCCTGCTGTGTGCAGTATGAACAATTTCAATGTCATCAACTTCAAAAGAATATTTTACATAATGAGTGCCTGCAGCAGGATCTTTTCTTTCACTTATAATTTCAAGTTGTTCATCTGAATTAGGTGTGTAATTAATCCAGCTGTTTTTCCTTTTCAATATAGAGAGTATCTGTTCCGCCAATGTAACCGCTGTGCCGCTTGGGGCATCCTTCTTTTGTGAATGATGAATTTCCCTTATTGAAACATCATAAGCAGATTGCTGATCCATCAGCTTTGCCAGCAGTTTATTTATTTCAAAAAAGATATTTACACCTACACTAAAATTGCTGGCGTGTAAAAAAGTTCCATTTACCTGTAAGCAGTATTGTTTTAACTCAGGCAACATTGTATTCCAACCGGTTGTCCCGCTTATTACAGGAACACCAAAGTCAATGCACTTTTTTATATTTTGAAACGCAGCTTCAGGTGAAGTAAATTCAATTGCTGTATCTGCTTCTTTTAAATTTTCAGCTGTAAACTTGTGTTGATTATCTGAAGAAATGCGTATGATAATTTCATGTTGTCGCAGCAATGCAATCTCTTCAACCATTCTCCCCATTTTACCATATCCAATTAAAGCAATACGCATTTATTTAAACATTAAAACAAGGCTGATTCCATTAGTTTCGCCAAGTTGACTATAACCGGGTTTAATTTTTAAACTTAGATCAGGGCTAACATCGAATCCTTTTAAATGTGCATCTACACTTGCATCTATTACATTTAAACCCCAGACCAGAATGAAACCAATGACTGAATAATCTACGTTTCTCCTGAATTCATTTCTATAATACTGCAATCCCGCAGGATCATTATTGCGGACATAACCCTGAAGCTTATAATAAATTTGATTGTAGTTAGCTGTATCTTTTGTACTTAAGATTTTATAAGCAAAACGGGTTCTCCTATACCATGTAACATTATAAACAAAAATTCCTGTTGCAGTGCCTAATGCACCATAAACAAGAGGAATTTTCCAGTACTTTTTATTGTAAGCTTGTCCTAAACCGGGTAAAATTGCGGATTTAATAGCTGCCTTCTTTGGGGAATGCACCAGAAGTACTGAATCAACTTTCCTGTCTGTGATAGTAATTCCTTCTATTCGATTTCCAGCTGAATCAATAATAACCTGGGAAAAGCTTGTTGTACAATAAACTAAAAGGTAAAAACAAAGTGTATAGATTTTCTTTCTATTCAATGCTCACATTCATTTGATCCAACAATTTGTTCAACTCCTGCAATGAATAATAATCAAAAGATATTTGACCACTTCCATTTTTGCTATGTCTTACTTTAACTCTTGTCCCAAAATGTGAAGCTAATTTGTCTTCTATCTTCTTGTAAGCAGGTGGCAGATTATCTTCTTTTTTAAAGGAAGTTTTTTTATACAGGTTACGAACAAGATTTTCAGTTTGTCTAACGGAAAGTTCTTTTGCTTTTATTTCATCAAAAATGTACAATTGTTTGTCAACAGTATCCACATTAATCAAAGCCCTCGCATGGCCCATACTTAGCTCACCATTTCTAACTGCAACTTGTATGTCGGGTGGCAACTTCAATAATCTTACATAATTAGTTACTGTGCTTCTGTCTTTACCCATACGCTCTGCAACCTGTTCCTGGGTATATTCCAGCTCTTCCATCATTCGTTTGTAGCTAAGTGAAATTTCCATGGCATTCAGGTCTTCCCGCTGTAAATTCTCCAGTAATGCAAGCTCCAACAAATCCTGATCTTTCGTTTGCCTTACATAAGCAGGTATATCAGTTAGCCCTGCCAACTTTGCTGCACGTAATCTTCTTTCACCGGCAATTAATCTGTATTTATTGTGATGGATTTTTACAACAGTAACCGGTTGAATAACATCATGTATTTTGATGGATTGTGATAGTTCCTGCAATGCAACAGGATCAAAATCTTTTCTTGGCTGTTTTGGATTTGGTTCAATGTAGTCAACAGGAATTCGCATACTACTTGTAACCTCTTCTATTGCAGTATTTTTTAAATGACCTGATGTATTTTTCAGATCAGAATCAATACTCTGCAAAAGCGAACGGATACCTTTTCCTAATGCTTCTTTATTTTGTTTTGGTGGAGTCATTTGAGCGAATTTACAGGAAGTTTTCTGCCTTCTGAATGAAATCACAGCAGAAGTGAATTCTTTAACCTACAAAGGTTGTTAAATCTACATTTCCAGTATTCTTTCTTCCTGTGAAACTTTAGTTAGATTATTTTTCTGAAGAATTTCCCTTGCTAAATTCAGGTAGTTCATTGCTCCTTTACAATTTGCATCATATAATATTACAGGCTTACCAACACTTGGTGCCTCACTTAATCTTGCATTACGATGAATGATTGTATTAAAAACAAGTTCTTCAAAGTGACGTCTTACTTCACTTACTACCTGGTTACATAATCTCAACCTTCCATCATACATGGTCATTAAAATTCCTTCAATTGCAAGGTCCGGATTTAACCTGCTTTGAACAATTTTGATGGTATTCAATAATTTTCCCAAACCTTCCAATGCAAAAAATTCGCATTGTACCGGAACAATAACTGAGTCAGATGCGGTAAGTGCATTAACAGTGATCAATCCTAAAGAAGGTGAGCAGTCAACAACTATAAAATCATATTCATCACGAAGCTGATTTACAAGTTGCTTCAATACCATTTCACGATTAGGATAATTGATCATTTCTATCTCAGCCCCCACCAGGTCAATATGAGAAGGTATAAGATCAAGATTTGGTATTTCTGTTTTTAATACCACATCGGCTCCTTCTGCATTGTTTACCATGCAATCGTACAAGCTTTGTGTAACATTTTGCAGATCAAAACCTACACCTGTAGTACTATTCGCCTGTGGATCAGCATCTATTAAAAGCGTTTTATATTCTAAAACACCAAAACTTGCTGCAAGATTTATGGCTGTAGTGGTTTTTCCTACTCCACCTTTTTGATTAGCTACTCCAATGATTCTCGCCATTATTTCAATCCCTTCAACGGGTGCTTATAAGTTATAGTTTAATATACATATTTCACAGATCAATAGACTCACCGATACCCGGTAAATATAATGTAAGTCCGGCTGCACTAAATGCATCCTTTGCCTGTTGTTTATCAACTTTTATATATTCAAAAGTGTCATAATGAACGCCAACCACAGTATTGCATTGTATCATTTTAGCTGCCTCAATTGCATCTTCATAACCCATTGTATAATTGTCACCTATTGCCAGTACAGCAAAATCCAGCTTAGCCCAACGAGGAATTAATTGCATATCCATTGTTAAGGCTGTATCACCGCTGTAGTAGAAATTTTTTTCTGTCGAAGTAATAAGAAATCCCATTGGATTGCCTCCATACTTTCCATCAGGCATAACAGATGAATGAATGGAATTAGTACATCTTACTGTCCCAAAATCAAACTTCCATTTTCCGCCATGGTTCATTGAATGAGATTTTTCCACTCCATCTTTACTCAACCACTCGCAAACTTCAAATCCTCCCACAACAGTTGCATTTGTTCTTTTTGCAATTGCTTTGCAATCTGCTACATGATCTTCATGCCCATGCGAAACTAAAATGTAATCTGCTTCAATATCTTTAATATCAATGTGCTTAGCCAATTCATTTGGTGTTATAAAAGGGTCAAACAAAACTTTTTTGCCACCTATTTCCACCAAAAAGCAAGCATGTCCGTAATATGTAAACTTCATAGCCACATTTTTGAACAATAAACATTAACAAAAATACAAGTAAGGTTAGCAATCAGAAGGATTTGTTATCTACAAGCAGTTAACAAAAAGTAGGTTATATGCACCTTGAAATTTTTTAATGCGAAATTCTCCCTTTTGGTTTATAATAATTGGCTTGATGATCTTACTGGATTTTTATGTATTCGAGGCACTGAAAGTTGTTACTCATTCTGCCGAAAGTAGAACAAGAACTATATTATTCATTATATACTGGTCATTCTCCATTATTGCTCTTTTGACGTTTTTAATTTTGCCTTATGTAAATTTTGAATATTTACCAAGAGGGTTTAGGAACGTTTTATTTGCTGTAATTATTTCACTTTTTTTTGCTAAGCTCATTGCTTCTGTTTTCTTTATGGTTGATGATGTAAGACGTGGTATTCAATGGCTTGCGGGAAAACTAATTTTTTCAAATACTGAAGGAGAACAGATACATGAAATTGATAGGATATCCAGATCTGTTTTTCTTAGTTGGATGGGAATGGTAGCCGGCGGAGGTTTAATGTCTTCATTGTTGTATGGATTTTCAAATAAATATAATTACCAGGTAAAAAAGATTTCTCTCAATTTCCCTAATCTCCCGGCATCTTTTAAAAATTTAAAAATTATTCAAATTTCAGATATACACAGTGGCAGTTTCAACAATAAATCTGCAGTTGAAAATGGAGTTGATAAAATAATGGAGTTGAAACCTGACCTCATTGTTTTTACAGGTGATCTGGTAAATAATAAGGCTGATGAAATGTTGGCTTACGCAGATGTTTTTGGCAAGATGAAAGCTCCCTTAGGTATTTATTCTATTCTTGGCAATCATGATTATGGAGATTATGTAAACTGGAACTCTATAAATGAAAAAACAGAAAACATGCATCAACTGAAACAAATTCATGCTAACCTTGGTTGGCGTTTATTGCTGAATGAAAATGTTACAGTCAATAAAAACGGTGAACAGATCAGTATCCTGGGTGTTGAAAACTGGAGTGTAAAAGCAAGATTTCCGAAGTATGGCAATTTGCAGAAAGCTTATGAAGGCACACAATCTATTCCTTTTAAAATATTACTGAGCCACGATCCATCGCATTGGGAAGCGCAGGTGCTAACAAAATATAAGGACATTGATCTTACACTTTCAGGGCACACGCATGGAATGCAATTTGGAGTTGAAGTTCCGGGAATTAAATGGAGTCCCGTGCAATATGTTTATAAACAGTGGGCAGGACTTTACGAACAAGCTCAGCAAAAACTATATGTGAACAGGGGTTTTGGTTTTTTAGGTTATCCGGGCAGGGTTGGAATACTTCCAGAAATCACGCTGATACAATTAACCTGAACAATAATAGAGATGTTTTGTTGTTATAGATTAAACCTTGATATATTTAATGTATCCTATTGTACAGCAACTGATTTGATGAAACTATGATTAGGCTTTGTTTCTTAGCACTCTTTTGTTTTTTGGTCCTTAATGTACATGCTCAAAAAGAAAAGAACAAGGATATTGATTATGATGAATTATTTAGTGAACTAGATGCTTTCCTTGATTCCCTTACTGCTCCACGTAATATGTTTATAGTTAATGTTGGTCTCAGCAGTGGTTTTTTTAATTATCAAAATCAATCTTCAGCACAGCTCACCACAAACAATAAATTAGTTATAAGTCCATCAGCGGGTTACTTTCATAAATCAGGATTAGGTTTAACTGCTGGTGCTACTGCGATCAATTATGGTGGTGGATTAAATCCGTTTCAGTATTTTTTGTCACCATCGTTTGATTATCAAAGAGGTTCTGATTTCTTTACCGGCATTAGCTTCACCCGTTATTTCACAAAAGATTCATTACCATTTTATACAACTCCAATAAATAATGAATTTTCTACCTACTTTACTTATAACAACTGGTGGGTAAAACCTACTGTATCCGCAAGTTATGGTTGGGGCAGCCGTTCAGAATTGCAACAAAGAGAAGAACAGGTAAAAAAGCTACGTTCAAAGAAGCAACAGGGAATTCCACCTACAGTTATTAATACCATAGAAACTGTTAGTGACTTTTCTTTGGCAACCACTGTTCGACATGATTTTTACTGGCTTAATGTGATAACCGAAAAAGATTTCTTTCGTGTTACTCCACAACTAACCCTTACCAGCGGCACACAAAATTTTGGATTTAATCAAACCACAAGTAATTATTCTAGTGCTAATAAAAACAAAGGCTCCAATGGTTTGTTTACTTCTGAAAACGTTCAATTAGATGATAAAGTAAATTTTCAGCCATTATCGTTGGCTGCATTATTAAAAACAGAATTCTCTGTTGGTAAAGTTTATCTGCAGCCCCAGGTAATGTTTGATTATTATTTTCCTGCATCGGAGAACAAGCTCAGTAAAATTTTCAGTGTTAATGCAGGAGTATATTTCTAAGAACTTTAATTTTTTTGTAACAGCTGTCTCTATTCGTTGGCACTTTAATTGGCAAATTTTTTAAAATCTATTTTTATGGAAACAAAATTATTCTCACTAATTGCAATTTCAATTCTCTTTTCATTAGCTGCAACTGCACAATTTAATTTAGGTGTAAAAGGCGGGGCAAACATTTCTAAAATTGAAGGCAGATCCTTTAAGGAAGAATTCCGGTATGGTTACCATTTGGGTGGATTTGTTGAAATTGGTTTAGGAGGCAGATTAGGTTTACAGCCTGAAGTTTTATTCAATCAGTACCAAACAAAAGTTGATAGCAATTTCAAAGCTATTTATCAGAATGCTTTTAGATCCGCAACAAATCGTAGTGTTAAGTTGAACTATTTGTCTATTCCTGTTTTACTGAATTATAAATTAGGGAATGTATTGGCCCTACAAGCGGGACCTCAATTTGGCATTTTATTAGACCAGGATAAGAATTTACTTGAAAATGGACAGCAAGCATTTAAGTCTGGTGATTTTTCTTTAGTTGGTGGTGCCCAGATCAAGTTAACGAAACTGCGTATTTCCGGCAGATATGGTGTTGGCCTAAATAATCTTAATGATATAGATAATCAGGATAAGTGGAAGAGCCAGGTTGTTCAATTATCGCTTGGATTTGCCCTTTAACTTCCTGAAAGTCATTGTTGTGAACTCTCCTTAGGGAGAGTTTTTTAATTGATATACTTCATCACAATTACTGATAAATATGTGTTCAGTAACTTTGCGGTCTTTGTGCGCTATTGTAAACTAAAAATGTTGTGAGTGAATTTTAATATGAAGCTTGATGAGGAAATGGATTTTATTCCGATTATTCCTTTAACTGAAAAGGATGCTGAAATTTTTGATAAAAGTGAGATCCCATCTGAAATAGCACTATTGCCATTACGAAATACAGTTCTATTTCCCGGAGTTGTTTTACCGATTACTGTAGGAAGAGATAAGAGTATTAAAGCTGTTAATGATGCTTATAACAGTAATAAATTGATTGGTGTTGTTGCTCAAAAAGATAGTAATGTAGAAGATCCAAATATTGCAGACCTTGAAAACATTGGCACAATTGCAAAGATTGTAAAGCAAATAAAAATGCCAGACGGTGGTACAACCATCATTATTCAAGGTAAAAACAGGTTCACCATTGAATCAATAACAACTGAAGATCCATATTTCAAGGCAACTATAAGAATTCTGGAAGATGATGAACTTTCAAATGAACCTGATTTTGCTGCATATGTATCTAATATAAAAGACCTTGCATCAGAGATCATTCAGTTATCTCCGAACATTCCTTCTGAAGCATCTGTTATTCTTCGTAACATAGAAAGCCCATCATTTCTAATACATTTTGTATCAAGCAACCTCAATACAGAAATAAGGGAAAAACAACAGCTACTCTCAATAAACAATATTCGCGAAAGAGCTGACCTGTTAATGCAGTTGCTGCAAAAAGAACTTCAGTTTGCTGAGTTAAAAAATAAGGTAACCACTAAAACAAGGGCAGAGCTGGATAAGCAACAGCGAGATTATTTTCTGCAGCAACAATTAAAAAGCATCAAAGAAGAGCTTGGAGGTGATAGTAATGAAAGAGAGCTTAGAGAGATGCAGAAAAAGGCGGAGTCAAAAAAATGGACAGAAGCTGCAAAGGAGATGTTTCAGAAAGGTATTGAGAAATTGGAAAGGATGCATCCCAGCACACCTGATTATTCAATCGTATACAATCATTTAGATCTGCTGCTTGATCTGCCATGGCAGGAATATACAGAAGATAAATATGATCTGATCAAAGCGAGGAAGATATTGGATGCTGATCATTATGGAATGGAAAAAATAAAAGATCGCATTATTGAATATTTGGCTGTGCTTAAGTTAAAAGGTGACATGAAGAGCCCAATACTTTGTTTCTATGGTCCTCCGGGTATTGGTAAAACTTCGTTAGGCAGAAGTATTGCAAATGCAATCGGGAGAAAATTTGTGCGCCTAAGCTTTGGTGGTTTACATGATGAAAGCGAGATACGGGGTCATAGAAAAACTTACATAGGTGCAATGCCGGGTAGAATTGTACAATCAATAAGAAAAGTAAAATCATCAAACCCCGTGATGATCATTGATGAAATTGACAAAGTGGGAAATGATTTCAGAGGAGATCCCAGCAGTGCTTTATTAGAGGTGCTGGACCCGGAACAAAATAATAGTTTTTACGATAATTACCTTGAACTTGAGTATGATCTAAGCAAAGTATTATTTATTGCAACTGCAAATAATTTACAAACTATCCAGACTGCTTTACGTGACAGGTTAGAAATCATTGAATTGAGTGGCTATGCTGTTGAGGAAAAAATTGAAATAGCAAAAAGGCATCTTATCCCAAAACAAAAAGAAGCTCATGGTTTAAAACAAACACCTTTTAAAATAAGTGATAAAGTTATCAGGAGAATTATTGAAGATTACACTAAGGAAAGCGGTGTTCGTGAGTTGGAGAGGCAACTGGCAGCAATTATGCGAAACATGGCAAAGCAACTTGCAATGAAAGGAAGCATAAAGCCAAGTTTACCAGAGAGTGAAGTAGAAAAGATACTGGGAAGATCCAGATATTCAAATGAATTATACAAAGCAGTGAATATTCCGGGTGTTGCAGTTGGACTTGCATACACGCAGGTTGGTGGAGATATATTATTTATCGAAACAAGTTTGAGTGAAGGAAAAGGTGAAATGAAGCTTACCGGCAATTTAGGTAATGTAATGAAAGAAAGTGTTTCAACAGCATTGTCTTATTTACAGGCAAACGCCAAACGTTACGGTATTGATCAAAAAGCTTTTGAGAATAAAACTATTCATGTTCACGTTCCTGAAGGTGCAGTGCCAAAGGATGGCCCAAGTGCAGGTGTTACTATGTTGAGTGCGTTAGCATCTGCATTTACCGGTAAAAAAGTTAAACCTTATGTGGGATTAACAGGTGAAATTACATTGCGGGGTTTGGTGTTGCCTGTTGGTGGAATTAAGGAAAAAATTCTTGCTGCAAAAAGGGCTGGTTTACGTGAAATTATTTTATGTAGCCAAAACGAAAAAGATGTTTTGGAAATAAATGCTGGTTATATAAAAGGATTAAAATTTCATTATGTAAAAACGATGAACCAGGTTGTTGAACTTTCCTTACAGGATTAGTCTGGTTTTTTAAGAGCCACCATTGTACCTTGTTTCTTGTGCCTTGTGTCTTGTGTCTTCTATATTGTACCTTATTTACTTTGAAACTTTACCTTACTATACTTCTGAGTGTTTTTTCATTCTTTGTACATGCACAAACATTAGGTGGTGATGCAACCTATAATTTTTTGAAGTTACCTTCTGCACCGTTACTTGCTGCATCAGGAGGAGTTAATGTTTCTCTACAAGGAAATGATGCAGGATTAACAATGAATAATCCTGCTTTGTTAAATGAGAAATTACATAGCCAGGTAGCGTTTAGCTTTAACAGCTTTTTTGCCGGAATCAGGAACTATCAGATTTCAGGAGTTCATCATCTCCAAAACTTAAATACAACCTTCGGGGGAAATATAAATTTTATTGATTATGGTGAAATACCTCAAACAGATGCTGCAGGAAATGTGAGCGGAAATTTTCGCCCCTCAGATTATGTAGTTCAGTTAAGTGCTGCAAAAAAGTACATGGAAAAATGGAGCTATGGGACAAGTATAAAATATATTCACTCTTCTTACCAGCAATATAAATCATCGGCTGTAGCATTTGATGCTGCTGTTTTGTTTTCTGATTCAACAAATGGAATTACAGCCTCTATAGTTGCAAAAAACATGGGTTTTCAAATAACTTCCTATAATATAAATAAGGAAGATTTACCCTTTGATTTACAAGCAGGTGTAACAAAAAAATTAAGTAAAGCTCCTTTTGCGTTTTCGTTAACTGCACATCATATTCATCAGTTTGATATAATGTATAATGATGATGATTTTAATCGGGAGAATAGTTATACCACCAATACCAGCTTTTTAAACCAGCTAGTAAATCACCTGGTGTTTTCTGCTCACGTATTTTTAGGTGATAACCTCGAATCACATATAGGTTATAATTTATTGCGACGTTCTGAACTTAATCTTGGAGGTGCAGGTAATGGTTTGAATGGTTTTTCAATAGGAGTGCGTGCAAAATTTAAAAAGATGCATTTTCAATATGCAAGGTCTTATTTCCAAAGAAATGCTGCTAATCAATTCGGTTTGAATATTCAGTTAAATCAGTTCTTCGGTAGCGGCAGTCTTTAAACAATCATAAGAAATTTATCTACATTGAAGTATGAAAAAGCTGTTTCCTTGCATATGCATAAGCATTTTGATATTTGCATGTGCACCTCATCGACAAATTACAAGAGAAGTTCATCAACAAGTGACCGATTCAATTGAGTACTACGAAACTGAATTTGATATTCGGCAGAAAAACTATATGCACTTGTTGATAGGGGAGTGGAGAATAGATACTATGCGTCGGCAGGCGAGAATGGATCCTGAAATACTTTCAAATGTTCATATGAACTTTAAGTCAGATTCAACTTTTACCGGTAAAGCAAGTTGTAACCATATCTCAGGCAAATACACTATTAAAGGAACAGGCATCAGGTTCAACAATATTATTTCTACAAAAATGGCCTGTGATCAACTGGAGCAGGAATATGAATTTTTAAGATTATTGCAGGAAACAGTAAGTGCCTATACTGTTACTAACAACAGGTTGTTGCTACGTGATAATTCCAGCAATATAATTTTTACCGGCAGAAGGAGGTAATCCTTCTTAATTATTTGTTTTTACTTAAAGTAACTCAGATTTGTTTTTGGTGTTAATGTAAGCACGGTTTCATACATTAAACGTATAGTTTCTTCAATATCTGATTTATGAAGCATCTCTACTGTTGTGTGCATATAGCGCAAAGGAATTGAAATCAAAACTGATGGACATCCATCATTTGCATAAGCAAACGAATCTGTGTCAGTTCCTGTACTACGGGAAACAGCACGCAATTGAACGGGTATTTGTTCCTTCTCTGCAACTTGTTGTACCAGCTGTAATAACTTGTTGTGTACTGCCGGGCCAAATGAAAGTGATGGTCCTTTGCCGCAAAAGGTTTCGCCTTCTATAGCCTTATTTATCATTGGTGTAGTGGTATCGTGACAAACATCTGTAACAATCGCCACATCCGGCTTTATTCGCCGCGCAATCATTTCTGCACCACGTAAACCTATCTCTTCCTGAACTGCATTTACTATGTATAAACTATATGGTAAAGTTTTTTTGTTTTGATTTAAAAGCCTGGCTACTTCAGCTATCATAAATCCACCAATTCTGTTGTCCATGGCTCTGCCTATGTAAAAGTCATTTGCTAATTCTTCAAATCCATCAGTATAAGTAATAACGCAACCAACATGTACTCCCAACTCTTCTGCTTCCTTTTTGTTGCGAGCTCCACAATCAAGAAAAAGGTTTTCAACTTTAGCTACTGGTTCTTTGTCCGGAGTGTTGATTCGTGTATGAATAGCAGGCCATCCAAATACAGCCTTTACCGGTCCATTTTTTGCATGAATAATTACCCGCTGACCGGGAGCAATCTGGTGGTCAACACCACCATTTCTTTTTAAATAAATTAAACCTTCATTATTAATATAATTTACAAACCAGCTTATTTCATCTGCATGGGCTTCCAATACAACTTTAAAAGGGTGATTGGGGTTTATAATGCCAACTGCTGTACCGTATGGATCAGTAAAAACATCATCAACATAAGATCGAATGTAATCAAGCCATATGCGTTGCCCTGCAGCTTCAAATCCAACTGGCGAAGGATTATTTATATAATTAGATAAAAATTGAATCGATTGATCCGTAAGTATCTTCTTATTGTTTTGTGTTTTTTTCCTGGTTCCTTTTGCCATACCTGCTTTTCGATCAAATTTAAATGAAAAGGTGAAACAAGAAGATTATTATACCCGGTAACATTATAATCCCATCAAGAAATAAATAAAAGAAGTAATAAGATTTGTTTCTCTTGCTTTTTTGGTAAACTAATAAGATAATAATCTGAGCTATAGCAATAGAGATTACAGCATATGTTGCCAATCCCAACAATTGTAAAGCAAATAAGGAGAAAATAGAAATTGCTGTTGATGCGTAAAATAAATAATCTATAGCTCGTTCTTTCATCTCTGTTATCAGACTTTTAATACCCTGTGATCTGTCTTTTAACCTGTCCCTGAAATCAAAAATGATACATAAGGTATAAATAAAGAAGAATTGGTTAACTATATACAAGTAGTGTATGCTTTTCCAGTTTATTTGTAGTAGTATTAGTGGAAGCACAGAGGTTATGTACGTCCACATAAATGCTAAGAAAATGGTTTTTATATTAGCTACAATTCTTAAGTGGTTAAAAACTTTTAGCGGCAGTTTGGGTGCTGAATATAAAAAGGTAAATAATACAGCTGGCAAAATCCAATACCAGGAATCAAAAAGATGAATTATAAAGTAAATGGAAACACAAAAAGCTATAAAAGTCAACAGCAAGTGTAACTTACTATGTTTCGCAAATGAGTTAGATTCATTTTTATTGTTCCTAAAAGTAGTTGAAAGGAATACATGAAAATTATAACTGGATAGAGTGCCAAAGAACACTAATCCATATAATGGTTGAATGGGATTAAATTCAAAAACGGCAAAACTTTGATAAGTTTTTATTAAGCAGGCAAATGCTATATAGATGTTGCTATAAAGAAAAAAGTCTAAAAGTCTTTTCAGAAATAGCAAAATACAAAATGTACTATCTGATAACGATTATTTCCTTTGATGTGGCGGTATCGCTTACATTACCTGCTTTGTCTTTAAGTACAAACTTAAATCTCATTGTGTCCGGCTGAAACTGCTCGGGATTACTTCCGGGAATTCTTAATGGTGAAATACCAAATGTTATTCCTTCATTGTAAGCTAAAGTAACCTGGATTTCTCCTTTTGATTGGTTAGGAAATTCCGGCACACCATAAGGTGAAGGCCGTGAAGTAAATGGACTTCTTCTGTTAAGTCTTTGCCTGATTACAAATAGAGAATCATCAACATCACCTTCTTTATCGGTAAACTCAAGTAAAAATTGCAAACTGCCATTTTTTTCTACAACATCTCTGTTTACTGAAACTATTTTGATCTGTGGCTTTGTCTCAAATTTATCTTTGTCACAGGCGTTCAAGATAATTAATGAGGCAAATGCAATTAGGAATTTTTTCATAACTGGTTGGTACAATGCCAAATTTACTACATGCACACAGAACAACCTAAAGAGGAAAAGTTAATACAAGAAGTATTTTCTATCAGGAATGATAAGGATTTTGTTGAAGTTGCTTTGGCAGTTTTTCAATTTCAGTATAAACATAATGAGTTATACCGGCAATTCTCTGAGCTGGTGGGATGCAGGCCTGAAAAGGTTAGCAGCATTGAACAAATTCCATTTTTGCCAATTTCTTTCTTCAAAACGCACAAGGTGCAAACATCATATTTTATCCCTGATACTGTGTTTGAAAGTAGCGGTACAACATCTGATACTTCCAGCAAACATTATGTTAGGGACGTGCACATTTATGAAAACAGTTTTTCTACAACATTTGAAACTTTTTATGGTCCACCGGATCAATTCTGTATACTAGCTCTTTTACCCTCTTATTTAGAAAGACAACAATCATCGTTAGTATATATGGTGCAGCGTTTGATGAGTAAAAGCGCACATCCATGTAACAATTTCTTCCTGTACAATCACCAGGAGCTTGCTGATATATTGTTCGAACTGGAGCGGCAAAATCAAAAATCATTACTGCTGGGGGTTAGCTATGCCTTGCTTGACTTTGCTCATACATTTCCAATGAAGCTTAGTAATACTATAGTTATGGAAACAGGAGGTATGAAAGGCAGGAAAAAAGAATTAATTAGAACTGAACTGCATCAGCAGTTAATGGATGCTTTTGAAGTTGATTCAATTCATTCAGAATATGGAATGACGGAACTGTTATCCCAGGCATATTCAAAAAAAGATGGAATCTTCAGTACACCTTCATGGATGAAAGTTTTAATAAGAGATGAAAATGATCCTTTACGAATGCTAGTTGAAGCTTTTGCAAGTGGCGGTATAAATGTTATTGACCTGGCAAATATTTACTCCTGCAGCTTTATTTCAACAGATGATATTGGGAGGTGGCATTATAATGGAAATTTTGAGGTATTAGGGAGAATGGATAATTCTGATGTAAGGGGATGTAGTTTATTGGTCAGCTAAGTATCTATAACAAATTAGCTGCTGTCACCAAAAAACATCTTTCGATGGATAACTGTAGGTTTCCTCGCTGTGTATTGGACTTATGCATAATTTGCCGTACATTAAAGTGTTAATACTGCTTTAACTGCACTAAACGTCCATATTTGAGAGATCTGTACCTATTAATCTTTTTACTGGTTTGTTATACGTGTAGCTTTGCGCAAACCGCTTCAGCTCCGGTTATTACATCTTTTACTCCAGCATCAGGTGCTTTAGGCACTACAGTTACTATCACCGGGAGAAATTTCAGTACAAATGCTTCAGCTAACATAGTCTTCTTCGGTGGTGTAAAAGCTCAGGTTCTCTCTGTAAATACAACTGGTACTCAATTAGTCGTTAAAGTACATGCTGGAGCAACGTATCACCCAATTACGGTTTCTACAAATAGGGGCACTGCATATTCCAAACATCCGTTTATTGTAACATTCCCCTGTGGCGCGGGAGACTTTACTGCTAGCTCGTTTGCTCCAAAAATAGACATTCCAACTCCTACCAATCCGTATGGTGTATCAATTGCAGACATGGATTTGGACGGCAAACCCGATCTTGTTGTTTCAAATGGCGCTGACGTTCCTCCTATTCCGGGTGATGTCCCAAATAATACAATTTCTATTCATCCTAACAACAGCATTTCAGGAAATTTTGTTTTTGGTGCTAGAACTGATTTCCAAACCGGCGAAGGAGCATGGGGTCTAGCTGTTGGTCATCTGGACCTTGATGGCAAGCTCGATATTGCTACTGCTAATATTAATATGGCTTCGAGCTTAAATTTAAACACAAATAGTGGCTCAGCCGGAATTGCAATTAGAGATGTTGATGGAGATGGGATGGTTGACGTTGTAATAGCGAATGACACAAGAACTCTTTCAATTATAAGGAATACTACTGTAACCGGCAACATATCATTTGCCGATAAAGTTGATTATGCAATCAAAGGGGCAAGCTATTCAATTTCCATCAGCGACTTAGATGGGGATGGGAAACTGGACTTTGTTACAGCAAATTATGAACCTTCATCAGTTTCAGTATTTCGCAACAACAGTACTATTGGGAATATTTTATTGGATGCAAGACAGGATTTTACAACCGGTGATAACCCATTTTATGCTACTATTGGAGACATTGATGGTGATGGAAAAACCAGATTTGATTGTAACAAATGCCGGTTCATCAACCGTTTCGATTTTTAAAAATACGAGTAGTGTATGCATCAATATGCACAGGCGGCTCACAGCTTCTGACAATAACAGGAGGAGATTCCTATCAGTGGTCACGTGATGGAGCAGTTATCACTGGTGCCACGGCATCGACGTACACTGCCACACAAGCAGGAACTTATTCAGTAATCATCACTCGCGGACAATGTAGAGCTCCAGCATCTAATGTTGTTGAAGTTACAGTAGCTCCGGTGCCTAACGGCAGCATATCACCTGCAAATGCATCAATATGTACAGGCGGCTCACAGCTTCTGACAGCAACGGGAGGAGATTCCTATCAATGGTCACGAGATGGATCTGTTATCACTGGTGCAACCAATGCAACATACACTGCCACACAAGCAGGAACTTGTTCAGTTGTAATTACCAGTGGCACATGTAGTGGCCCTGCGTCTAACAATGCAGTGATCACAACAGCAACAGCACCATCGGGAAGTATATCACCTGCAACTGCATCAATATGTACAGGCGGCTCACAGCTTCTGACAGCAACAGGAGGAGATTCCTACCAGTGGTCACTCAATGGAACGGCTATCAGTGGTGCGACCAATGCAACATACACTGCCACACAGCCAGGCACCTATTCTGTAATGATCACCACCGGCACTTGCAGCGGACCCGCATCTAACGATGCAGAGATCACAACCGCATCAGCACCATCGGGAAGTATATCACCTGCAACTGCATCAATATGTACAGGCGGCTCACAGCTTCTGACAGCAACGGGAGGAGATTCCTATCAATGGTCACGAGATGGATCTGTTATCACTGGTGCAACCAATGCAACATACAC
>MWVY01000060.1_pt1 | contig 25181 bp, 20 predicted proteins | sample 1047251 | NCBI WGS metagenome assembly MWVY01 (sample SAMN06349983, study PRJNA376086) | soil metagenome | isolation source: MS7-5 sample Antarctic (ecotone) soil | place: Antarctica | collected 2015-01-13
CCTGCAATTCCTTAACCGAACGTGGTTTATAGGTGAGAAGATTCACCGCACGGTCAAAGGTTTTTTGCCGCGCTTTTTCGATGTCTTTGATGATGCGGTCTTTGTCGTCTTTAATTTCTTTATACTTTTTCCACATAAAGTTAGTAAATCGTGAATGGTTAATCGCAAATCGAAACTTTTCTATTTACGATTTACGATTTACGATTTACGATAATTATGAATGGAATTTTAGTCATAGACAAACCCGCCGGTTTAACTTCGCACGATGTGGTGGCGCGTCTGCGCCGAATTTTGAAAACAAGGAGCATCGGACATACGGGAACGCTCGACCCGTTTGCCACCGGCGTTTTGGTAATGTTAATCGGCAAAGCAACGCGCCTCGCGCAGTTTCTTGATAAGGACGCAAAGGAATATCAAGCAGTTATTCGCTTCGGCTTTGAAACCGATACGGGCGACCTGACAGGAAGCCCAAAGTCTAAAGTCCAAAGTCCAAAGTCCGTTTCGATTAAAGAAATTGAAAGTGCATTAGAAAGTTTTCGCGGTGAAATCGAACAAACGCCGCCGATGTATTCGGCGAAAAAATTTGCAGGAAAGAAACTTTATGAACTAGCGCGAAAGGGAATTGAGATTGAGCGAAAACCCGTCAGAGTTAAAATTTACGAATTACAAATTACGGATTACGAATTACGGGAAAAGACCAATGACTTTGGATTTTGGATTTTGGACTTTGGACTCAAAATTTCGTGTTCGGCAGGAACTTATATTCGCACGTTAGCCGAAGATATCGGAAGAAAACTCAGTGTCGGCGCACATCTTGCCGAATTGAGAAGAACCCGCGCCGGAAAGTTTGAAATATCAAAAGCGGTTTCTCTCGAAAAATTAGAAGAAATTGTTTTTGAAAATAAACTTGATAAAATTTTAATTTCAATGAATCAAGCTGTTTCGCACTTGCCGGAAATCAAACTTTCGGCGGAAGAAATAAACAAAACGAAAAACGGGATAAAATTAAAAACCGAATCAGCCAAAATTGCCGACAGCGAGTTTTGCCGAATGACGGACAAAGACGAAAACTTAATCGCCGTCGGAATTTACAGCGCAGCGGAAAAAACTGTTCAACCAAAATTGGTTTTGGTGTAGAATCAAAGTTCAGAGTTTAACAGGAAACATGCTGTTGATGCTCTGTGCGTGAACTCTAAACTTTTAATCTTAATTCAGTTAACTGATGCCGACGCAGAAAGAAAAAAGCAAGTTAAATTGGAGCGCGGGCATCCTGCCCGCACATCTGCCAAGGCAGATGAAATGTTTTTCGTGCGGGCGCGAAGGCGGGCAAGGATGCCCGCGCTCCAATGCATCAGTCAGTTAAATCGTTTATGAAAAAAAGATATTTATTAGCGGGCGCAACGACGGGCGCAATCGGCAGTTTGATTGCTTGGAAATTTTTGACGCGGGCAAGCCAAATTAATTGGGAAGATTTTGCCGATAAAATTCATCACGCGGAAAATTCGCACTTTGTCGAAATTGACGGCGCAACCGTCCATTATCAGGAATTTGGCGATGCCGCCGACCCGACGCTTATTTTGATTCACGGCTATTCGGCTTCGACGTATGTTTGGGAAAAAGCTGCGCCGATGCTTGCCGACAAGGATTTTCACGTGATTGCGGTTGACCTGCTCGGCTTTGGTTATTCGGAAAAACCCGCGTCGTTTGATTATACGATTGCTTCGCAGGCGCGGCTGGTTGAGCGTTTGATGGACCGATTAGGCATCGGACGCGCAACGCTCGTCGGCAGTTCTTACGGCGGCGCGGTTGCTTCGTCCGTCGCCCTCGATTATGCGGAAAGAGTCGAAAAACTCGTGCTGGTCGGCGCGGTTATCAACGATGAGGTGAAAAATCAACCGATTTTAAAAATCGCGGCAATTCCGGTCGTGGGCGAACTTATCGTGCCTTTTCTGATTGGCTCAAAAGCGTTTCTCAAATTTCGGATGCAAGGCACGATTGCGCCTGCCAATCATCATCTGATTACGCAAGAGAGAATCGAAGCCGTTCATCGCCCGTTAAATGCGGCGGACGGACATCATTCGATTTTACGGACGGCGCGAAATTGGGACGCTTGCCGCATCGAAGCGGACGCGCATCTGATAAGTCAGCCGACGCTTCTCATCTGGGGCGAAGAAGACAATGTAATACCAAAGCAGAACGGAGAAAAACTCCATCAGGAAATCTTAAATTCGCGCTTTATCGTTTTGAAAAATTGCGGTCACGTGCCGCAGGAAGAAAAGCCCGCCTGTTTTGTCGAACTCGTTACCGAATTTTGCCGCGACAAAAAAGGTCGGCTTTTTGTTGACAAATCAGCCAACCTTTAGTTGGAACTCAAAACTTTTTTCGGATTTTTGAGATAACTTCTAGAAGCTATCTCAAAAATACGCGCGAAACGTTTAGAGTCCACGCAGAGAGCGTATCTTCCGCCGCGCTTGGCGGGCGGAGCAAGCTAAAGTTTGGACTCTGAACGCTTGAAATTTATTTTTGAGATAGCTTTTAGTATCTTATTACTGAAAAAAACTAGACTATTTCATCAGTCATAATTTATCTTTAATTTTGCTTATGGCTTTTTGGGAGTTTTTCAAGCGGCAGCTTCTTATCGCGCACGTTTCCGGCATTCCCGTGCGGATTGATTATCGCTGGTTTTTCGTGCTGGCGTTGATGTCTTGGATTACGGCGACCAGCGTTAATCCTCTGCTGGAGAATTTTCTCACGAGTTTTATCTTCGGCTTGGTAACGACTCTGATTTTTTTTGTTTCGATTTTTCTGCACGAACTCGCGCACGCTTTTATTGCCCGAATCGAAGGCATACAAGTTGTGGAAATTGTGCTTCATCCTTTTGGCGGGATGACGCGCTTTAGACACGAACCCGATACGCCGCGTGCCGAATTTCGCATTGCCATTGCCGGACCGGTCGCCAGTTTTCTGCTCGCCCTTCTTTTTCTCGTGTTAATGGCAGGTTTTAATTCGCTTGGCACAAATATTCTCGCGCCGCTGTGTTTTCTGCTGGCTTTAGGGAATTTTCTGTTGGCGATTTTCAATCTTTTTCCGGGTTATCCGCTTGACGGCGGCAGAGTTCTGCGGGCTTATCTGTGGCGGCGCGGCGCGGATTTAAATGAAGCGACAATTTTAACCGGACGATGCGGGCAAATTATTGCGGTTGTGTTAATTACGTTCGGCATTTTTGTCGCGTTGGGGCGCGGCGATTTTTTTACCGGATTCTGGACGATTTTAGTCGGAATTTTTCTTTACGACGCGGCAAAATCAATCATTCGCCAAGTCAATGAACTGGAAAAACTTTTGGTTAAAGACGTGATGAAACTACCTATTTCCGTCGCGCCCGAAACGGATGTTCTGCATTTCGTTGACCGCACTTTGCCGCTTTACCGGCAGACGGTTTTTCCGGTGGCGAAAGACCAGCAGCTCTATGGCATTTTAGCTTTGGAAGATTTGAAAAAATTGCCGCGGGAAGATTGGCACAAAACGAAAATTTTAGACGTGATGCGTCCGATTACAACCGATTATTTTGTCGAAGCGGACACGCTTTTGTCCGAAGCACGAGAACTAATGCGCGAAAACGGCATCGGCGCACTCGGCGTGATTGATGTGAACGGCAACTTGGTTGGTTTTATGCAAACGAAAAAAGTTAGACAAAGAAATTGATTCGTTGAAGAATTGCAGATTGCCGCATCATGTTTAATTATTAAAACTAAAAGTTTTACAATAAAAGATAAAGGGAGAAAAATGTTAGCTGTTCTCGGCGCACTGTTTGCGAACGGAATAATCACGATTTTGAAATTCATCGCTGCCGTTATTACTGGTTCATCGGGAATAATGGCGGAGGCTTTGCATTCTTTGGCGGATACGACAAATCAAGTATTTTTGCTTCTCGGATTGCGTTTCTATAACCGTCCCGCGTCGGAAAAACGTCCGTTTGGTTACGGCAAGGAACGATTTTTTGGTCGTTTATTGCCGCGATTTTTATTTTCGGTGTCGGTGCTACCTTTGCCATTTATGAAGGCTACCAAAAGCTGACGCATCCGCATCCGCCGACAAATCTCGGCTGGGCATATTGGGTTTTGGGAATTTCTTTTGTATTGGAATTGGGTTCAATCGGCTTGGCACTTTATCAGGAAATCAAAGAAGCACATCACGAAGGATTAACTTTCTGGCAGTATTTGAAAAAATCAAAAGACCCGACGGCGAAAACCGTTTTGTTTGAAGACTCGGCAGCGTTGCTTGGGATTGTCGTCGCCGGGGTTGGGATTTATCTAACCGAACATCAAGTTCCGCCGGGCGCGGGCGCGTATTGGGACGGGATAGCTTCAATTGTTATCGGTCTGATTTTGGCGGTCGTCGCGTTTGTTTTGGCGCGTTTTTCGCACGGTCTTCTGCTTGGCGAAGCGGCAAACTCGGAAGAAGTCGAAACGCTTCGCCAAGTAATCGAAGAGCATCCGAGCGTTGTCGAAGTTGTCGAACTTTTGACGATGCATCTTGCCCCGAAGCAAATTTTAGTCAACGCGCATATTAATCTGAAAGACAATTTAACCAACGAACAGATTGTTAAAAGCATCAACGAAATTGAGGCAAATATGAAAAAAGCCGAGCCGAAAGTAGATATGATATTCTTAGAAACATCAAGCCTCAGCGAAAGCACGGTTAAAGAGGTTATCCCGGAACACATCGGATAGTAAGTTCAAAGTTCCAAATTCCAAGTTCCAAGTTGGAGATTGAACATTAAACTTTGAATTTTGAACTTTGAACTAAACAAATGCAGTTTAGCAATTACATTCCAACAATAAACACCTTGCGAAACGCGCTGGACATCGCGCTGGTTTTTATCATTGTGTATGTCGTTCTGAAACTTCTGCGCGGAACGCGGGCGGTGCCGACGGTCGTCGGAATGGTCATTTTGGCTCTACTTTATTGGTTTGCGGTTGTCCAAGACCTCGCCACGCTTGAATTTGTTCTGCGTTCCGCCGTGCTGTATATCGGCGTTGCAATTATCGTTCTTTTCCAATCGGAAATCCGCCAGGCGTTGATTTACTTTGGCAACCGGCTGCGTTTTCCAATTCTGCGCCGTCAGAGCGATGGACTTGGCGAAACGATTTACAATGAAATCATTTTGGCAGCAACGACACTTTCATCGGAAAAAATCGGCGCGTTGATTGTCATTGAACGAACCGTCGGTTTGCGAAATTTTATTGATGCGGGCGTTCAGCTTGATGCTAAACTCAGTTACGATTTGCTGGTAACGATTTTTAATCCAGCAACGCCGCTTCACGACGGCGCGGTGATTATTCACAATGAACGCATCGCCGCCGCTTCCGTCTTTTTGCCGTTAACGAAAAATCCGAGTATTTCGCGTGAACTTGGCACGCGCCACCGTGCCGCCATCGGTATAACCGAAGGAACGGACGCGATAACGGTGATTGTTTCCGAAGAAACAGGCTTGATTTCCTTTGTTGAGAACGGAATTTTGAAACGTAATTTAGATACAACCGCGCTTCGCGCTTTGCTGCTTAGCGCAATGGATATGCCCGTTATAGAAACGAAGCGTGAGCCAACCAAAACGATGAAAGAATCTGAAACGGAGATAACTTTGGGATAAAATGTCAGTCGTTAGTTGTTCGTTGTTCTTTGCAATAAACAACGAATAACTGACGACGAACAAATGCTTTTTCAAACCGATAAATTTTTTCAAAAAGATGAACGGCAGATTTCTTTTCGCCGGTTGTTTCGGCGTGTATTTTTGGACGATTGGTTTATCAAAGCAATAGCGTTGGTGATTACGTTTGCGCTGTGGTTCGGCGTTACCGGACTTCGTGCGCCGACAACGGCGCGGCTGAAAAATATTGCTCTGAACTTGCGCGTTTCCAACGACATTGAAGTTACAAATTCGCCGGTGCAGGAAGTTGATTTAGTCGTTACGGGCGACAAACGTAAGATTGACCAGATAAATCCGCGTGATTTGGTTGCGTCATTAGATTTAACGGAGGTTCAGGCGGGCGACCGAACGGTGCAGATTACACCCGAAAATGTTAATGTTGAACTGCCGACCGGCGTAAAACTCGAAGAAGTTCAACCAAGCAAAATCGCGGTTAAGTTGGAAAAGGTTGAAGAACGTGAAATTCCGGTTAAATCTGAAACCGAAGGCAGTGTCGCGGAAGGTTTTGAGATTTACGGCACAGCGGTTTTGCCGAATAAAATTCGGGTGCGCGGACCTGAAAGTTATATTAAATCGCTTGATTCGGTTTCAACCGAAAAAATAAATCTTGAAAATCGCAATGAGGATTTTACCACCCAACAGGTCGGTCTTAATGTCGTCAATCCGAAACTTACGCTGATTGATACGGTGGTTGATGTTGTTTTCAAAATCGGCGAAAAACGAATTGAAAGACTTTTTCTTGTTCCGGTTCAAACCGAAAATAAAAGCGGCACGGCAACCGTTGTGCTGTATGGCGCACGCTCAATTTTGGACGCTTTGAAGGCGGAAAATTTGCAAGTGGAAATCGTTAAAGCCGAATCGGGCGAAAACTCTCTGCGCTTAGTTTTACCCGCTGAAATTCAAGGAAAAGTCGAGATTAGAAAGTTCAAAATCAATTGATAAATGGTAAATGGTTAATGGTAGATCAAAGCAAGGTTTCTAACCATTTACCATTAACCATTTTCTTACGTCTTCGCGCATTTCGTCCGTAATTTCGTGTTTTGCTTGGTAGAGGCTTGCTTGAAAATTCGGCAAATAATCTTTTAATTTTTGCTCGAAAGTTTGAAATTTCCCAAGCGGATAAAATTCATCGTCGCTGCCGTAAAGATAGAAAACATCGGCATTTGTCGGTTTATAAAGTGCATTTGTTTCCAAATCCGAAGGAATTCCGCCGCAAACGCCAATCACACCGCAAACAGCATCGGGAAAAGTAAAAGCAAAACGAAAATTCAGCGCACACGCCTGCGAAAATCCGTAAAGAAAAACTTTATCCGCATCAATAATTTCTTTGCCTGCAAGTTTTGCGATTATTTCCAAAATAAAATTGTGATGCAAAGAAACGGATTCCTCCGACTTGTAATCGGTCAGCCAGCCGAAACCAATTTTATAGTCGTTATCGGTTTGACGAAAATGCTGATGCGGAGCTTGGATTGACACGATAACACAATTTTCCGGCGCGATGACAAACGCCTCGCGCATCATATAGCGTTTATGTGCGCCGTAACCGTGAACCGCAATCAGAAGCGGCGCGGGTTTTTTCAGGTTTTCGGGAATATACAAATCGTAGTAAAGTTTAATTTCGGTTTTAACGCTCAAATCGGTTTGCAGATTTTCGGAATTCATAAACAGAGTTTAGAAATTAAATTGCGCGGACGTAAAGTTACAAAATAATTTGAGCAGGACAGACAGGATTTACAGGATATAACAATTTACGGCTGAGTTATTTCAATTTCCTTTTATGCAAAAATTTCTTAATTGGCTCGACGATATCGCCAAAATTGAAGTTGAAAACGCTTTCGCCAAATGGCTTGAGCGCATTGCTTTTATATTTTTAATTTTGATGATTTTATCCGCGCCGCATTCGATTGCCGCGACACAGACGGCTTGGCTGTGCGGAATGCTGGCGTGGATAATTCGTTTTTTTATAAAACCTCGCCCGCCGCTTTCCAAAAATCCGCTTCGTTTGAAAACGCCGCTTGACATTGCTTTGTGGGCTTTTTTGTTTTGGTCGCTGATTTCTTCGATTTTTTCTTACGCGCCGGACATTTCGCTCGACCGTCTGCGAAACACGCTGCTTTTTCTCATTTTTTATTTCGTTATCGGAAATCTGCGAAGCATTCGCGCCGCCAAATTTCTGGCTTTTGCTCTTATTTTTTCGGCAATGGTCAGCGTCATTTGGACACCGATTGAGCGCATTTTCGGGCGCGGCGTGGAAGTTACGGGCGTGAGCGCGGAAAGTCCTCTGGCAAAAGGCGCGGTTATCCAAGGCTTGGCAATAGCCGACGGCGACACAATTATCGAAGTTAATAAAAGGAAAATTCGTACGCCGGAAAGTTTAATCGCCGAACTTGAAAAAAGCGATGTTTCGCAAGTCAAGTATTATCGTCCTGATTTTAATTCGGTAGTCGAAGTCAGACGTGCCGATTTGTTAGACGGTGAAAACGCTGCCCAGCGGCTCGGCATCAGCAGTTGGAAACACAGCCGAAATTGGCGTTCCGCCGGATTTTACGGGCATTACACGACTTTTGCCGAAGTCCTGCAGCTTATTGCTTCGCTCATTTTCGGACTTTTTATCGCGCTCGACAAAAAACGCTCACGGCTTGGCGCAATTTTGCTTTTCTGCGTTGCCGCAATCGGTGTTGCGCTTCTTTTAACCGTTACCCGTGCATCGCAACTCGCGTTTTTGGTTTCGGCTTTCGCCATTGTTCTGGCAAACGGCAATCGTAAAATGCTTTTAACTTTAGCGGCAGTAGTTTTGCCGGTTGCATTGACTGGACTTTTCTTTTTGCAGCAGAGCCGAAAGGTCGAATTTTTCGACTCGAAAGACGATTCGACCTTGTATCGTGAAATGATGTATCGGGACGGCTTTCATCTCTGGACAAAAAACGTGCGAAATTTCTCTCTCGGTGTCGGGATGGATTCCATCCGGCGTTATTGGCAAGATTGGGGTTTATTTGATAAAGGATGGCAGCCAATGGGACATTTTCATTCGACGCCTCTACAGCTCGTCGTTGAACGCGGACTGCCCGCACTTCTGCTGTGGCTGTGGATTTTATTTATTTACGGCAGAACGCTGTGGCGCGAACTCAAAGTCCAAAGTCCAGAATTCAAAGTTGAAAATCCAAAATCCGTTGATTGGCAGAAAAAGGGAATTATTTTAGGTTGTTTCGGCGGTTTGGTCGGATTTTTTACCAGCGGTCTCGTGCATTACAATCTTGGCGATGCGGAGGTTGCAATGGTCTTTTTTATGTTAATGGGAATCAGCGTGTTTTTGTGTGATAACAAATTGCACAACTCAATTCCCGAACATAAATAAAATCTGAAATATCTCAAACAAATTTTCCTTTAAGTTTTCTTTTAGTGCGACGCTCATCTTTGTTGACCTCACAAAAACTTCCCGCCAAAAATCAAATATTAAAACGAAAATTCACGACGTCGCCTTCCTGCATCATATAATCTTTACCTTCGAGCCGCGTCAAGCCCTTTTCACGCGCCGCCGCGTTCGAGCCAGCGTTGATTAAGTCGTTGTAAGAAACGATTTCGGCGCGAATAAAACCGCGTTCGATGTCCGAATGAATTTCGCCCGCCGCTTGCGGTGCTTTTGTGCCGACGGGAATTGTCCACGCGCGAACTTCCTTTTCGCCCGCCGTCAAAAAACTCATTAAACCAAGCATTTTGTAAGCCGATTTGATTAGTTTATCAACGCCGCTCGAACTAACCCCGACATCTTTTAAAAATTCGGCGCGTTCTTCTTCTTCAAGCGCGACGAGTTCGGCTTCGAGTTTCGCGCAAATGACGACGACTTCCGCTTTTTCCTGCGCCGCGTGTTCTTTGACGATTTGAACGTGCGGATTTGTGTCAGGGTTTGCCAGCGTTTCTTCATCAACATTTGCCGCGTAAATCGTCGGTTTCATTGTCAAAAGAAAAAATTGTCTGGCGATTGCTTTCTCTTCTTTTGATAATTCGATGGCACGCGCCGAACGACCTTCTTCCAAAACAGGCTGGATTTTGTCTAAAACTCCGAGTTCGGCTCTAGCGGTTTTATCGCCCGATTTTGCACTTCGACTCGCTTTTTCGCGCCGCTTTTCAACCGAAGCCAAGTCTGCCAAAGCCAATTCGATTTGAATTGTTTCAATATCACGAATCGGGTTGACCGAGCCTTCAACGTGAACAACGTTTTCGTCTTCAAAACAGCGCACAACTTGAATAACCGCATCGGTTTCGCGGATATTAGCGAGAAACTGATTGCCCAAACCTTCGCCTTTCGACGCGCCGCGCACAAGTCCGGCGATGTCAACAAATTCAACGGTCGCGGGAACAACTTTTTGCGCCTTATTCATCTTTTCCAAAACCGCAAGACGCTCGTCGGGAACAGCCACAACGCCGATATTCGGCTCAATCGTGGCAAATGGATAATTTGCCGCGAGCGCAGATTCCTGCGCCGTCAGCGCATTAAAAAGCGTAGATTTTCCGACGTTGGGCAACCCAACAATTCCGGCTTGTAACATATAAATTTCAGATTCCAGATTTCAAATTTCAAATTGATTATTCTACCTTTGGAACAAGTCCAAAGTCTAAAGTCCAAAGTCAAGAACGGTTTTCGACTTTGGACTTTAGACTTTGGACTTTGGACTCAAATTTTACTGCGGCAGATAAGCATTCGGAATTGGTTTGTCGGTGGCAGCTCCAAACGCTGTGCCGCTAAATCCGTTTCGGCTTTGGAGCAGATACCAAACGCCGTTTGACGGACGATAAACCGCGACATCGGCTTTATTATCGCCGTCGTAATCGCCGGGCGCAGGCAAATCGCCGGTTGTGCCAAACTGCACGGCAGAAAATCCCGCCGTTGTGTTCAACAGATACCAGACGCCGTTTGACGGACGAAAAACCGCAATATCGGTTTTGCCATCGCCGTCAAAATCGCCTTGCGCGGGCTGGTCGGTGGCAGCTCCAAAAGCCGCGCCGTAAAAAGTTCCGTCGGAACTTTTCCGAATATACCAACTGCCGTTTGACGGGCGAAAAACAGCGATGTCGCTGCGTCCGTCGCCGTCGTAGTCAGCCTGAACAGGTTTATCGCCATTTGCGCCGAACTGCACAAAGGTAAAAGTTCCGAGACTGTCGCTGTTGGCGATATACCACGTGCCGTTTGACGGGCGAAACACGGCGATGTCGGTTTTACCGTCGCCGTTAAAATCTGCCGGAACGGGAATGTCGCCGTTTGTTCCGAATTGCCGCGCATTGACGAATCCGGCTTTGGTTTGCATATACCAGATGCCTTCTGCGGGGCGGAAAACTGCGTAATCAGTTTTACCGTCGCCGTCATAGTCGCCGGGCGCGAGAATATCGGCATTGCTTCCAAAAGCAACACCGCTAAAACTTGAATTTGAACTTTTCAAAACATACCAAATGCCGGTGTCGGGGCGAAAAACGCTGACATCGGTTCTGCCATCGCCGTCAAAATCTGCATTTTTATTTTTGGCAATTGCCGCGCCTGCCACGGGCGCATCGGAGATGTCGCCGTCAATGTTGAAGGTTACGCCGCCCCACGTTTCGTTGTGCGGTGCTTGCCATTGTTTGATGCGCTGATGGTTTGACCAAACATTCGTCGGCACGACCGGCGACGGCGGCGCGTAATACCAAACCGACGGAACATTATCCCAGCGAGCGAGCCAAACCGCGTCCATTCGGCTTTGCGGCGGAATATTTATCCAATCATTCACGGCATTGGTCGGCGAGCCATACACGCCGGAAATATAACCTTGCTCTTTCAAACGGTCTGTCCAACCTTTGAGAAAGGCTTTGACCGGAGTCGAACATGCGCCCGTGCCGCTCAAATCGTCGTAGCGTTCCATATCGTAATAAAGCACTGTCCCGCGCGTTAGTCCGAGATTGTTCGCGTCAGCAATGGCGATGTCCGCTTCGCCGCGCCCTTGTGTTTCGGCGATTGTCGGGTCAGAACTGTGTTTTTGACTGTTTGTGCTAACCGAGCAAGGTGCTTGATAACCGACAATCGTCGGAATCAAACCCCAACCCATCGCGGAAACTTGGTCAACCCAAGCCGCCGTCAATTGCGGCTGCGAACAACCGCGATTTCTGCCCGATATGTAAATGTTTGAATCGTAAAACGGCGAAGTGTCCCACCAAATCTGCATTTGGGCAACGGGCGCGGCGGTGCATTTGTCAAAACCGCGATTGAGGCTGATGCGCGTCGAGCCGCCGGGCGGCGCGGCGAAGACGGAATTTTGCGCTTCGAGTTCGGCGTTTTCTTTTTCGAGGCGGGCGAGGTTTTTGATGGCGGGCGGCGTGATTTCGTGTTTGCCGTCGAAGATTTTAGTTTCCTGAACACAGCCGATTTTCGCCCCCGCGCATTTTCCTTCAGTTTTCAAAATCCAATTTCCCGCCGTTTGTTCGGCAGAAGCATCGTCATTATGGCGCATTTCTACCGTGCGTTGCAAAAATTTCCAAGTTTGCCCGCCATCGTTTGTTTCGTAAATAATTATTCCGGCAAAATTAGAACTTGTCGTTGTGGAAATAAATAAATTCAAATCGCCGCCGAGAATGCCGATATAGATATTTTCCAAATCGGCGACGGACAAATCTTCGCTTCTCAGTCGAATCGGCGTTTTCGTCCAAGAATTTCCGCCGTCATTTGTTTTGGCGAGTTCAAGATGCGCGTTTTGTTCGTCGGCTAAAATTGCCCAACCGGTTGTTTCATTCAAAAAAGAAACTGCACTGATTGTTTCCGAAAAACTTTTCGGCAAAGCGATTTCGCGCCAAGTTTCTCCGTTATCATCGGTTCGCCAAATGGTGTCGCGCGTATAAGCAATACCTGATTTCCCGTCGAAAACCTGAATAGCCTTGATTTGCGAACTCGGCAAAGTTGTTTGCTTTTCAACCGACGGCAGACGTGGCATGGCAATCGTCGTATTAGAATTGCCGAAAAGATCCTCGTTCAATTTTTGGGCGTTTGCGGAAAAGCCTGAAAAAATTAGCGACAAAACAAACAATGATATTAAAAGACGGACGTTTTTCATTTTTCACCTCGAATTGTATTGGAAAAGCTAATGGTTGACAGGGAAAAGTATAACTTATTCAAATGGTTTTTCCAACACTTTGAGGGCAGCAGGAAAAGATTTTGTAAAATTTTGTCTTAACAGAAGAATTAAGGTAATTTATAGTTTAGTCAAGACGCGCTTAAATCAATTCCGCAAATATGTTTTTGTCCTTCATTTTAACCTTGTTTATTACCGTCGGCGGTTTGAGTTTGACGTATCTTTTCGCCGAAGACGAACCGCTGATGTGGCGTTTGGGCGCGGGAAATGTTACTGGACAAGTAATTTTTGGACTTGTCTGTTTTGTTATCGCGTGTTTGTTTGGTTTTACGACGGCAGCAATTTCATTTTCGCTTCTAACTTGTCTTTTACCGTTGATTTTATTTGGCAGAAAAGACACAAGACAAAAATTTTTGGCAGATTGGCAAGCGGCGAAACAAAATCTGGAAGGCGCGGATTTCAGCAAGTTTCTTCGCTTTGCTTATTACGCTGCATTTTTTGTCTTGTTTTATTTCTTTTTTGAACGCGCCTTTTTAGCAACAAAAGACGGAATTTTCACGGGCGCGGCAAACAATTTGGGTGATTTACCGTTTCATCTCGGCGCGATTTTCAGTTTTACCGACGGACAGAATTTTCCGCCGCAAAATCCGTCGTTTGCGGGCGTGAAATTTACTTACCCGTTTATGGCGGATTTAATCGCGGCGAGTTTTGTTAAAATGGGCGCAGCCGTGCGCGATGCGATGCTCGTGCAAAATGTCTTTTTGGCGTTTTCCCTGCTGGTTATTTTGGAAAGATTTACTTTTAAACTAACCAATAATCGTTTGGCGGGGAAAATCGCGCCTCTACTTTTGTTTTTTAGCGGCGGGCTTGGATTTTTGTGGTTTTTCAAAGATGCCTCGCAGACGACGAAAGGGTTTTTCGAGTTTATCTGGAATCTGCCGCGCGATTATACGATTGGCGAAAAGTTTCGTTGGGGAAATTCGCTGATTACGCTCTTCATAACGCAAAGAAGTTTATTGCTCGGAATGCCGCTGACAATAATTGTGCTGCAGAAAGTTTGGGAAGTTTTCAAAGTGGAAAAGTGGAAAGGTGAAAATGTGGAAAAGGAAGAATTGCCGCTCGAACCGCACTTTTTCACTTTTTCACATTTTCACTTTTCCACTTTTTCCATTGGTCTGCTCGCCGGAACTCTGCCGCTAATTCACGCGCATAGCCTTTTTGTTTTGTTTGTCGTCAGCGCGTTTTTGTTCTTTTTCAATTTGGACAAATGGCGCGAATGGCTGGCGTTTGGCGTTGGCGTTGGCGTTATCGCTGTTCCCGAACTGCTCTGGGCAATGATGGGAAGCGCAACGCGCACGAGTGAGTTTATTGATTGGCATTTTGGTTGGGATTTGCGGGAAATGAATTTTCTTTGGTTTTGGCTGATAAATACGGGAATTGTTATTCCATTTGTGGTTTTGGGGATTTATTTAATTTATTTCCCGCAGAGACGCGAAGGCGCAAAGGCAGCAGAAGATGAAATCGAAAACCGAAGACTAAGGACCAAGAACCAGATACTTTTTTATCTTCCGTTTTTATTTTTATTTATCGTCGCAAATGCTGTCAAACTCGCGCCGTGGGAATGGGACAACATCAAAGTTTTGATTTACTGGTTTGTCGGTTCAATTCCGTTTATCGCGTTTGCTTTGGCGTGGCTGTGGAACAAAGACAATTTTCTCAAACTTGCCGCCGCCGGTTGTTTGCTTATTCTAACGCTGGCGGGCGCGTTGGACGTTTGGCGCATAACTTCAGGCGCGATAAATTATCAGGTTTTTGACGCAGACGCGATAAAAATCGCCGAACAAATCAAACAAAAAACCGCGCCGGACGCTTTATTTCTAAACGCGCCGACATATAATTCGGCAGTTGTTCTTTCGGGCAGACGTTCCCTGATGCGCTATATCGGACATCTCGACTCGCACGGGATTGATTTCAGAACGCGCGAAGCCGATTTAAAAAAAATATACGAAGGCGAAGGCACGGCGGACGTTTTCATGCAAAAATACGACATTGATTATGTTTTAATAAGTCCCGAAGAAAGAAGTTATTTTCAGACGAATAATTTACAGTTTAACGAAAATTTTTTCCAAAAATTTCCCATTGTGGCGGAAGCCGGGCAATATAAAGTTTATCAAGTAAAAAAATAAATGAAACCACGGATGAACACGGATAAACACAAGTTAAAAGAGAATCAAATCACAACAGAAAACAGCCAACAGCCAACAGACTATTTTTGGCTTGCCAGCTGTTTTGCGATAACGGCGATTGCCGCGATTTTGCGTTTCTATTGGCTCGAACTAAAACCACTTCACCATGACGAAGGTGTCAACGGGTTTTTTCTGACGACGCTTTTCCGCGATGGCGTTTATAAATATGACCCAAGCAATTATCACGGTCCGACGCTTTATTACATTGCTCTTGCCTTCGCAAAAATTTTCGGTTTGAACACTATCAGTATCCGCGCAAGCGTAGCGATTTTCGGCGTTTTAACGATTGTGCTGGCGTTCTTTCTAAAAAAATATATCGGCAGAATCGGTAGTTTATCAGCCGCGCTGTTTCTCGCGTTGTCGCCCGGAATGGTTTATATCTCGCGCTATTTTATTCACGAGATTTTGTTCGTGTTTTTTAGTTTTGCCATTGTTCTCGGGATTTTGTATTTTGTCGAAAAGCGCAAAGCAGGAATTTTCGCCGTTGCCACGATGACTTTGTTGTTGATTGTCTGCTTTTTGCCGTCCGCGCTTAATCTAGCGAGTTTAGCCGGTGAAGAAAACATAATTCTGCTGTGGATTTTGCGCGTTGGATTGTTTGCCGTCGAAGCGGTTTTGGTTTTCCTGATAATGCGGATGCTACTCGATTGGCAAGACGGCAGACCAATTTATTTGATGCTTGCGTCCGCTTCCGCCGTCCTGCTTTTTGCGACGAAAGAAACCGCGTTTATCACGATTGCGACAATGATTTTGGCGTGCGTCTGCGTCTGGCTGTGGCGCAAAATTTACAAAGCCGGCATCGGCGAACCGAAGGAAAATGAACTTGAACCTGTCGAATTAAACTGGCGAAATTTTCGCGCCCGTTTGGGCAGTTCAACCAATTTACTTTTGATAATCGCCGCTGTTTCGTTTGTCTTTATCTACGTCGGCATTTTGTTTTTCTCGTCATTCTTCACTTATCCCGAAGGCATTTCAGGCGCGTTCAAGGCTTACGCTTTCTGGACAAAAACCGGCAGCAGAGACCACACGCAAAACGGAACTTGGATATATCTGAAATGGGGAATGAAACTTGAATCGCCGATTCTGATACTTTCGGCAATCGGAACTCTGATTGCTTTGATAAAAACGCGGCATCGGTTTGCGATGTTCACGGGATTTTGGGCATTCGGACTTTTCGCGGCTTACACGATTATCCCGTATAAAACGCCGTGGCTCGCGCTTTCGTTTCTGCTGCCGATGTGCGTTGTCGCCGGTTACGCCATCAACGAACTGGTTGCGGCGCGTGACGTCGCTGTGAAAGTTTTGGGTGGATTGCTCTTGGCTTTTGCCGTCGGCGTTCTCGGTTATCAAACTTATGGTTTGAATTTTCAAAGGTATGACGACGATTCGATGCCGTATGTTTATGCTCACACGCGGCGCGGTTTTCTTGATTTAATCAAACAAATTGAGTATAACGCCGATAAAAGCGGCAAAGGCAAAAACGCTTCGATTGAGGTTGTTTCGCCCGATTATTGGTCAATGCCGTGGTATCTGCGCGATTATCCGAAAGCCGTATTTCACGGGCGGTTTGTTGATACAAATACGGCAGAGATGGTTGTCGCATCAGAGGCGCAAAAGGACGACTTAGCCCAAAGATACGGCGGCAATTACAAATATATCGGCACATATCCGCTGCGTCCAGGTGTTAATCTTTATCTGCTGGTCAGGCGCGATTTGGCGGATGAGAGCGCAAAAGAACTTTACGAAATATATAACTATATGCCGTAGTTATAATCTTTAAAATAGAAAAAAAATAGAAAACAGCGAAAAGTTTTTTATATTTTTCGCTGGTTTCTTTAATCGTCTATTAAATTTATGGCTGCATAAATCCGAGATTAGTCGTTGGGAAGTTGCCGATGTTCGGGAAAACAATCGGCATATCGGCATCAGCGAGTCCATACCAACGTCCCAGAGTCGCCGCATATTGTTCAACTGAAGTTGTCGGAATCCAACGCCCGCGGGCATTTGTTCCGCTGTCGGCATCGTCCGGTCCATTCATTACAAGCGTCGGATACGGCGTTCCGTTGGAAGTGTTCATGCCGTAAAAATTGCCGCCCAAAACCGAACCGCCGATGACGAACAAATGATTCGCCCAAGCGTGGTCGCTTCCGACGGTTGCACCCGAGCCAGCCGGGTTAAACGTCCGCGAAAAATCGGACATCGTAAATGTCGTTACATTATTTGAAACGCCCTGCACAACCATTTCGTCATAGAATGCGCGAACCGCTTGGCTGAGCTGCGAAAGCAAACTACTTTGTCCGTTAATTTGCCCGTTGTGCGTGTCGAAACCTCCTATTTGACAATAGAAAATCTGCCGGTTGATGCTCAAATCGCCGCGTTTCTTTATCAAACGGGCAACCTGTTTTAGCTGGTATCCGATACCTGAATTTGGAAACGGGACGGTTACTTCCATTGGATTAGAACCCAACGCTTGATTAGCAACCATTGCTTGTTCGGTAATCCGACTTGCCGCCGCAACGTAATTATTACTCAAATCCTGCGCCCGCAACTGATTAAACGCGGCAAGACGCGCTTGAGATTCCGCACTTGTATTAAATCCCTGTGGATTTAATACATTAGCCAGCGTGGTGCGGGAATCACTGATAGCGAGCGGAAGCGTGGATTGTCCGGCAGTAAAAAGCTGCGCTCCGTTTATCGAAGTTATCATTGGAATTAAACCGTTCGGATTATCCGGCGCGGTGCGGCGGTCGGAAATCCTGCCGCCCCAACCCGTGAAGGAAAAAGCGTCGGAACGTCCCGATTGATACTGCGAAACCTGGTCGGAGTGTGAAAACAGCTGAAACGGTTTGGCGATTGAGCCGTTCTGATATTGCGTTCGCGTCATCGGTCGAATGAGCGTTCCGACATTGGCGGCAATTGCCATTTTGCCTTGCACCCAAAGTTCGTGAATGCCGCTGTTTATGCCGCCCGCAACCGTGCCGAGATTTGGATTTAAACCATAAGTCAAACCGTTCATCCGCGGAACATTAATCGGTAAAAGCGCATTTTGCGCGATAGCCAAACCTTGTGTGTTTCGTGCCGCACTATAAGCTGAATAATTACTCAAAGATGCGTCGTTATGGTTTGGAATAACGGTATTGTTGCCGTCATTTCCGCCCGCCATAAAAATACAAACCAAAGCGCGATAATCGCTCGGCACATTTGCTTCTTCCTGCGAGTCAACCTTTTGCGCCAAAGCACTCATCAAACCAAAATGCTCAACCTGCGTCGCCAGCGTTACCATACCCAAAGCACAGCTTGATTTCTTTAAAAATTCTCGTCTGTTCTGTGTCATAATTTTTTACCTCTGCACCTGATATTGCGACGAAGTCGCTACCAAATAAATAGCCGTTTGAGCGCGAAGCAGTGTATTTGTGCTTGCAACTGCCTGAACAGCCGTTAAAATTGTGCTTTTCATCTGCGCGGACATCGCACCGTGCATCATTCTCGTATTGAGCGTGTCAACCAGCCGATTGCCGGTGGTGTCTGCCGCCGCTAACGTCTGCATTTCGGATAAATTAATTGATGTTCCGAGCGGCGCGAATGAACTGACAGGAACACGACTAAAGACCATCGTATTCATAAAATTAGCGCGGGCGATAGTTGTTCCAGTGGTCAGAATGCCGAATTCAGGACCGTTCAGAGCCGTTCCGGGAATAACATAATCGGGCGTATAGTAATTAAAAACCGTTGGCGAATTAAACGCATTTTGTCCCATCGGCGCAACTATTTGATTAATGTAACCGTCGCTTTGCGCTCCGCCGCTGGCGGATTGCACGTCAAATTGCCGCAAAACATTAGTCGCCAGTTGAACCGGCTCACGAAGTTTGCCGTAATTCGGGTCGGTTTTGATATTGCCGCGGGCTTCGGGGTCAAGCAAAATTGCTTTGACGACTGCTTTCATATCGCCGCGCACGTTCGAGCCGTTATTGTTGAAAACCGACGCAACGCGCCCGACAAAGGCAGGTGTCGGGTCGCTGGTAACCATTTGCTGGATCAAAATTCGGCTGACAAAAGGCGCGACATTCGGATGATAAAAGATATTATCCAACGCTTGATTTAGTTCGGTTGCACCGTTTTGACCTGCCGCAATGGTTTGATTAACCGCACCCGGATAACTAAGCAAAGTTTTTGCCGTAACATCGTGATTGTTTTGATTCAGAATCAATGGGTCTTTGTAGTTGACAAGTCCCGGAGCCGAATTTTGACAAGCTTGATTACAAAAAGTCCAGCCGGTAAATACTTTCGTGAAATTATTAACTGTGTTCTGGTCGTAAGTCGGAATCGGTTTGCCGCTTCCATCAAGCTGCAAAGTGCCGTCTTGGTTGAGCATAAACAAACCGATTGAGAAAAGCTGCAGAATTTCGCGGGCATAATTTTCATTCGGATTGTTTCTCGTGCTTCGCACCATATCCAGATAATTGCCCATTCCCGGATTGAGCGTCATATCATACATCAAATCACGATAGCTGCCGAAAGCGTTTTTCGACAGAAGTTGATGATAAGCAATCATCCAACTAGCTTGCTGCGTATCAACACCGGAGATTACCCAAAGTTCACTCAACGCCCAAGCTACGCGATGTTTTAATTGTGCTTCACCATAAAATGCTTCCTTAAAAAACCAATTCTGGACGGGATACATTGAATAAAAATCGCGCCGACAAATCGCATCGCAAGTATTCGGATCAATATTTATCGGCATCAATGCAAGATTCGGATACGGATTGGTCGGATAAGGTGCTTCAAACTGTTCGGCAAGCCACGTTCGCAAACCGACACGGCGAATCCGCGTATCCAATTCCGATGTCGGACCAAATGTCGCCTGTTCCATAAACCGTGTCCGGTCGCCGGAATATAAGTAGCCGACATAATTTGGCTCCACATTTATAGATTTTTTAATCGGTGAAGTCGGCGCGGGTGTCGGAACTGCTCCGGCATCGTCTTTGATGTCGCCGCCCGTTTTGCCGAAACCCAAGCGAACACGATTGCTCGCCAAACCGCGCCAAGTAATGCCGATTAAAACGTCGCCGTCTGCCAATGGTTCTTCCCAAAAACCGAGTTCGTCTTTTAAGCGAACGGTGAGCGCATAAATCCATTCTTGCCCTTTGAGTGGTTGAATATCTAAAACCGGAAAGCGATATTTTCTGCCCTTTGCGTCCTCGACATAGATGCGAAAAGCACTCGCGCCCTCGTCCGCCAGCAAATCCAGATTTGTTACATAAAGCACGACTTTTGAATCCGGCAGAAATGCTCGGCTTTCAATTCTCGATACATTTCCGCGCAAAAATTTGCTGTCTGGCAATGCCAAAGCGCGGGTCGAGTTCGGCTCGCTTATCAAGATCGGTGTCGGCGAATCGGGATTCGGGTCTGGCTGCGCCAAAATCGGGAATACCAACAGAAATAGTAAAAAATTTGCGCTCAAAATCTGCCATACCCAGCGCGATTTTCTGTTATTCATAAGCCTTTCCTCCTAGGTTTCCTCAAAGAATTATCTTGTGTTCGGGGAGCAAGTCTCAATGACAAGCGGGATAACGCCGTTAATCAATGTTATATGGTTAGTTTATAGAGCGTTGAACTCAAAAACACAAGCTATTTTAATGTATTTTGAAATTTTTTTACAAAAAAGATTTCTAATTGGTAGTTAGACGTGGGAAAATACAATTTGGTCGAAAAAATGTAAAAATTTGCCAAGATTTTTTCTCGTTTATTTTATTGAACAAAATCAAAAAATATGCCGAAAACACTTTTTCTTGAAACGCCTGAAAATTTTAATTTTATCCGAACCGTTTTTAGTCACGGCTGGTGCGAACTTTTGCCGTTTGAATTGGATATTGAAAATTGGCGTTTGAGTTGTGTTTTCGAGAATTCAAAAGGGAGTGTTTCCGCAACTGTCAGCGAATGCGACGGAAAAATCAAAATCGAAGTGTCGGAAGATAAAATCAATGAAGAAAACATCTTGCGCGACGTGCGCCACACTTTGCGGCTGGATGATGATTTAAGCGTGTTTCATCAACTGACAAAAAAGGAATTTGCTTGGATTGCCAAAACAAACACGGGCAGAATGCTTCGTTCTCCGACGGTTTTTGAAGATTTGATAAAAACCATCTGCACAACAAATTGTTCGTGGGCGTTGACAAAAAAAATGACGACAAATCTGGTTGAAAAACTCGGAACGCCGACCAAAGAAGGAAAAAAAGCATTTCCGACTGCGGCGCAAATGGCAGGCAAATCAGCCGAATTTTACAAAGATGAAATTCGCGCCGGTTATCGCTCCGCCTATTTTGCGGAACTGGCGGAAAAGGTCGCCAGCGGAAAAATCAATCCCGAAAGTTGGTTGCATTCGGATTTGCCGACAAAAGAACTCAAAAAAGAAATGAAGCAAATAAAGGGCGTGGGCGATTATGCGGCGGATAATCTATTGAAACTCATCGGGCGTTACGACGGACTCGCGCTTGATTCGTGGCTGCGGGCGCAGTTTTACAAAAAACATAACGGCGAAATAGTTTGTGGCGATAAACAAATCGAAAAATTTTATGAACGCTACGGAACTTGGCGCGGGCTTGTTATGTGGTGCGATATGACCGAAAGGTGGCATAGTTGAATGAGGTACAAACACAGATTTGCACGGTTTAACTCAGTCTGAAAACAGTATAAACAAGACATTTCCCAAGACGTTTGTTATACTAAATTTACGTTTTAAGAACAGCAATTTTTAATTTGGAGAATAAAAAAATAATGAAATTACCCGGTGGATTCGATATGAATTCGATGATGAAACAAGCCCAGAAAATGCAGGAGCAAATGGGCAGAGAAATGAAGGAAATGATTGTTGACGCTTCGGCGGGCGGCGGCGCGGTGACAGTGAAAATGCGCGGCGATTTTGAAGTTATGGAACTTGTTATCTCGCCCGATCTAGTTAAAGACGGCGATGTTGAAATGATTCAGGATTTATCCGTCGCGGCTTTAAATGAAGCACGCCGCAAAATTGAAGAATCGCTCAAAGGCAAACTCGGCGGAATGCTGCCGCCCGGACTTATCTAATTTGGATTTTAGATTTTGGATTTTGGATTGGAACTTTGAATAAACTTCTTTACTTTATTCAAAACTTTTGGTTTGAAAACAATAATCCAAAATCTAAAATCTAAAATCTAAAATGTTAGAATACTCAGAACCCGTCGCCAAACTGATTGATGAATTCAAACGCTTACCCGGCATCGGGCACAAATCCGCGCAAAGATTGGCATTTTACATCTTGCGCCGACCTGAAACGGAGGTCGAAAATTTTGTCGAGGCACTGCGCGAAGTCAAAGAAAAAATCGTTTTCTGTTCGGTTTGCAATAATCTGACGGATGTAAATCCTTGTATGTATTGCGCCTCTCCTTCGCGCGACCGCTCAATGATTTGCGTTGTCGAAGAACCGTATAATCTGGTCGCCGTCGAAAAAACGCGCTCGTATAAAGGTCTTTATCACATCTTGCACGGCGCGCTTTCACCAATTCGCGGCGTTGGACCCGATGAACTGATGCTGACCAATTTGCTGCCGCGCCTTATGCCGCAAAATAATGAAGACGTTGAGGTTAAAGAAATTATTGTTGCTACAAATCCGACCACCGAAGGCGAGGCGACGGCAAATTACATTGCGCGTCTGCTCAAACCTCTGGGCGTAAAAGTTACGCGCATTGCGATGGGAATGCCGGTTGGTTCGGATTTGGAATTCGTGGATGAAGTTACAATGGATAAGGCAATGACAAACAGACACGAAATTTAAACTTTAGAGTTTTGTTTGGACAAAACTCTAAAGTTTAATCTCACAATTTTTTCAATTTTCCTCCGGCAACTGTCATTGGTATCAGCAAAATCAAAAAAATTAGATGATACCAGAGCGGAATCTGATTCCAAGCCATCGCTTCAAAGAAAATTCCCGTAAGAAGAAGTAAAAAGCCTAAGCTTAAAGTTGTTTTTGGAATTTCTTTTGCAACCAAAACTGCAATATATCCTGAAATTATCGAGATAATGATGCTTGCTACGAGCCTTATTACAAGATATGCAGTCGGAATATTCGATAAGTCGGCACTTGGCGAAAGGCTTGGCGCAACTGCCAGAATAACAGCATTACTTCCCAACCAAAGGATCGTCCAGACAATAAAACCGACCAGAACTCCTAAAATAATTTTTAACATTTTCCCTCCAAGATTAAAAAAATAAAAAAGGACAAAGAAGTATTTTCCCGAAACTTCCCTTGCCCTTTTTGGTTACTGCCCTTGTTCGTTCGCCTTTTGCTTTTGCCCCAGCAAAACTTTTTATGCCGCTTTAGCGCGTTTGTCGCTTTTCAATTCTTTAGCTTGCGTCTGTGTTTTTTCGATTCGCGCCGTCATTCGGCGGTCTAAATCCAAAATTTGTTCGTCAGTCAAATGATAAATATTCGGCTGATTATGATAAATTTTCGCGCCCGTTACAATGTCGGCTTGTTTGAAACCGTTGTCTTCGGCTTTTTTAATCAAATTTTCAATCGTCATCGCATTTGGCGCAATCGAAAGCGGTTTTTTATCTTCGATATATTCCGGCACATTGGATTTTGCAGGCGTGTCAAATGCGAGTTCCAATGCCTGTTCGCCTTTCATATATTCAAGGAAATCTTTGAACGTAACATCACCCGTCATCTCAAAACCGACTTCAAACGCGGGCGAGTTGCTTTTGACGACTTGAAAAACTCGCGTGATTTCGCCGTCGCGTTCCTGCATCGAAACTTCCAGCATTACGTCCACGAAATACTCAAGTCCCGAAGCCGTCATCGGCAGAACGCGCCCGATTTCGTTGTCTTCCTTTGCTTCTTTGCCTTTGGCGGCAATTTGGTCGGCAATGACGACGCATTTTCCGCTTTCGATACAGAGTTTTCGCAAAACAGATTGTAAAATCATTTGGTCTGCCGCGAGTTCTTCCGCGCTTGGCTGCGCCAGCGGGTCGCCGGTTCTTTCCCGAACTGCTTCGAGCATCTCACTGTGTTTTGCGCCAAAATATGCCGCCCAACTATCAAGCGCGAAACAGCCGTAATTTTGTTCACGACCTTCGCCGTTTATTGCCCAATCAATAAATTCGGGCAGTTCATCCGTTTGTTCGATTTCCAACGCATCAAATTTCTGTCCGACTCCGCGCAGCAGACGCGCTTTGCGCTCCGCGTCGAAAATACAGAGTTTTCCCAAACCCGCTTCCGCCATCGAACTGATAAAATGACTTTTGCCAACTCCCGCGCCGCCGCGAATCGCCATTACAAGACGCTGTTGGCGTGGCATACGGCTCAATGGATTGATTTTTGGTTTATTTGTAGATTTCATTTTTCTTTCTCCTTAGTCCACCAGATTTTCTTAATGTTTTCCTTTACTTTTTACATTTTAAACATCTACCGTCAAAGATGTTTTGTTTCACTGATGCAACAAACTTAGCATAAGTTGTATTTTGTTTCAAGTATGAAACAAAGTTTTTTTAATGTTGAACCGAATTATTCAAATCTTTTGGCAGTTCAATAGAAAAGGTTGTGCCTTTGCCGATGGCGGAAACGACGGAAACTTCGCCGCCGTGAAGCCGTGCCAGATGTTTGACAATTGCCAAGCCCAAACCAGTGCCGCCGATATCGCGTGAACGGGCGCGGTCGGTGCGGTAAAAGCGTTCAAAAATGCGCTGCAGATGTTCGTTGGAGATGCCTTCGCCGGTGTCGGCAACGGAAATTATATCTTTCGTTCCGTTTTCGGCGTGGCTGACAATTACGCTTCCGGCTTCGCGGTTAAACTTAATTGCGTTGTCAATCAAATTTGTCAACATTTGCTCAAGTCTGACGACATCGGCAAAAACGCGCACATCTTCAGCCACTTTATTTATCAGTTTGATTTGGCGTTCATCAACTTTGCTTGAAAGATTGGTGAACGCTTCTTCGACGTGCGTGGCAAGATTTACCTGTTTGAGTTGCAGGTTGATTTTGCCCGATTCGATTGACGAAAGCTCCAGAATATCGTTTATCAAATGATGCATTCTTTGCGCGTTTTTGCGAATCACGCCTAAAAATCGCTGATTATTTTCTTGGTCGTCAATCGCGCCGTCTTCCAG
>MWVY01000061.1_pt1 | contig 25132 bp, 25 predicted proteins | sample 1047251 | NCBI WGS metagenome assembly MWVY01 (sample SAMN06349983, study PRJNA376086) | soil metagenome | isolation source: MS7-5 sample Antarctic (ecotone) soil | place: Antarctica | collected 2015-01-13
TTTTCTTGTTAAGATGCCTTGAGCTTAGAATTTCCCAACAAATTTTCAAGAAAAGACAGCAAATGCGGTCGAGGGTAAAGTATGCCCTGACCGCTTAGAAAGTTAGCAGTTTTGCTGTAATTTAAATTTTTTGAGAGTGTCAAATAAGGACACTTATCTCCAATTTGTCCGAGAAAAAATTTCTCTTTTCCTAAAAAACCCAATAAAACCTAAAATTGCTGTAATAAAGATGACAAGCGTCGAAAATTAGTTGCCTATTCAAACGCTTGCCTTATTTAGTGTAACAATTAAATTATTTAACTTCAACCGACGCGCCGGCATCAGTTAATTTTGTTTTGATTTCTTCGGCTTCGGCGGCGGAAACACCTTCTCTGATGGCTTTCGGTGCGCTGTCAACCAATTCTTTAGCTTCTTTTAAGCCAAGACCGGCGACAACTTCACGAACAATCTTGATGACGGAAATCTTGTTGCCACCGGCAGCGGTCAAGACGACATCAAAAGTATCCTTTTCAGCTTCCGCAGGCGCGGCATCACCGCCCGCACCGGCACCAGCCGCCATCGCCATCGGCGCAGCCGCAGCCGCGGCTGAAACACCGAAAACTTCCTCCAATTCCTTAACTAATTCCGACGCTTCGAGCAACGTCATACCTTTCAAATATTCTACTACTTCATCTTTTGTAATTGCCATGATAAATTTATTTCCTCCTACTAGGGTTCTTGTGTTTTGTTATTTGTAAATCGTTAATTGTTAATTATTAATCGTATTTTTTCTATTCACGATTCACGATTTTAGATTAACGGCTTTGTTTGTGTCAGCCGCGAGAACCCACGGAACGCATTTTCGTTTGGTTGCACCACAAACTAATCAGCGCGTCCGAGCATACCAGCGACCTGATTTATCGCTTTGCCCGTTTATCCTTGAGCCTTGGCTGTTTGCGATTTGCGATTTGCGATTGGTCGAGTGTAACAATACGATTAAAAATTTCGGATACCAAATTGCAGCAAACTGAATTTTGAAATTTATAACCTGAAATTACGCTTCATATTTCCAATCGCAAATCGCAAATTGCAAATTCTTATTATTATTCTGCTTCCGGTGCCGCTTCTTGCGGAGTTGCCGGTTCGCCACTTTGTCCGATTTCCGGTGCTGCGGTGTCCGGTTTTTCTTCCGTTTCAGCACCTGTTTCGGAGATTTGTTCAGTTTCCGCTTGCACAGTTTCTTCCGGTTTCATCTCTGCTTCAGCCGTTGGCTGTTCTTCCTTCACTTCAATTTTCTGTTCTGCCTGAGTTTCAGTTTTTCCTTCACCGATTTGTTTAATGACAACCGCTAAATTACGCGGCACGGCATTGATAACCGTAACGATGCGTTGCGCTTGGGCATTGATAACAAACAACAGTTTGGAAATAAGCTCTTCTTTCGACGGAAGACTGGCGATTGCTTGAACTTGTTTCAAGTCAACTACTCTGCCGTCAACTACACCGGCTTTAAATGTATAAAGTTCGGCATTGTCTTTGATAAATTTAGAAACTGTTTTGGACAAAACAACCGGATCGCTTTCCGTCCAAGCAATTGCCGTTACGCCTTTAAAATGTTCGCTTGCACCTTCATACGGTGTTCCTTTAACGGCAAGACGCGCAATTGTGTTTTTGACAATTTGGTATTCCGCACCTGCTTCGCGCAACTGATGGCGAAACTCTTGATCTTTGTTGACAGTAACTTTATTAAAACTAACAACCATCGCGGATTTTGAATTGTTCAACTGCTCCGTGAGGGCGTTTAAATCTTTCTGTTTTTGCTCTCTTGTTTTCATTTTCTTATTTCGCTCCGCACCGAGTTTAAATGTAAGACAGCTCGTCGAGCAGAACGCCCGGACTCATCGTTGCCGCCAAGTTGATTTTCTTTAAGTAACGCCCTTTTGCCGTCGTCGGTTTGGCTTTCATTACGGCGTTAATTAAGACTTTAGTATTTTCCAGCAGTTTTGCTTCGTCAAACGAAACTTTCCCAACCGGCGAGTGAATCACACCCGTTTTATCAACGCGGTATTCGACTTTACCGGCTTTGGTTTCTTCGATGGCTTTTTTGACATCCATCGTTACCGTTCCCGTTTTCGGATTCGGCATCAAACCGCGCGGACCTAGAACTTTGCCGAGCGTTCCGACGACGCGCATCATATCGGGCGTAGCAATCACGGCATCAAAATCGAGCCAACCGCCTTTAATTTTGTCAACCAATTCATTGCCGCCAGCGAAATCCGCACCGGCTTCTTCCGCTTCTCTAATTTTATCGCCTTGCGCGATAACGACAATCCGTTTAGCTGTTCCGCCCAAACCGTGCGGCAAAATAATTGTTCCGCGCACAAGCTGGTCGGCTTTTCGCGGGTCAACGCCCAGCCACATTGTCAATTCAACTGATTCATCAAAATTTGCAAAGGCAATTTCTTTTACTTTAGCGATGCCTTCCGGCAAATCATATTTCTTATTCGGCTCTACTTTTTCCAAAGCCGCCCGATATTTTTTTCCTCTTTTCATTTTATCTCCTAGGTTTTAGCGAAGTTTTTAACTTCTCCCTCATTCAATCCCAAATTTCAGATTTTAGATTGCCGAGTGAGATTGATTTCAAATCCACAATCCGCACTCCTCAATCCGCAACCATAAGTCCCATACTTTTCGCCGTGCCTTCGATCGTTTTCATCGCCGATTCAAGATTTGCCGTATTTAAATCGGGCATTTTTTTCTTAGCGATTTCTTCAATTTGGTCGCGCGAAATTGTTCCGACTTTTGCCTTATTCGCCGTTGCCGAACCTTTGGCGATGCCCGACGCTTTGCGAAGCAAATCGGCGGCGGGCGGCGTTTTGGTTTCAAACGTAAAAGAACGGTCGGCATAAACCGTAATCACCACCGGAACTTTCATATCCGGGTCGTCGTTTGCCGTTTTTGCATTAAACGCTTTGCAAAATTCCATAATATTCACGCCGTGTTGTCCAAGCGCGGGACCAATCGGCGGCGCGGGATTTGCCTTTCCCGCCGGAATTTGTAATTTGATATATCCTGTAATCTTTTTAGCCATAACTGTTTAGTGAATAGTGAATAGTGAATAGTGAATAGTGAATGCTTTATTTTTCACTTTTCACTTTTAGTTATTCACTAAATTTATTCTTCCTCTGCAAATGTAACTTTTTCCACGTCTAAAAAACTGAGTTCAACGGGCGTAGCGCGTCCAAAAATTGTTACGGTTACTTTTAAAGTCGCTTTTTCCTCGTTGACTTCCTCGACTTTGCCCGTAAAACTGGCAAACGCACCGGATTTCATACGAACAACTTCGCCAATCGCATATGAAAATTTCGGTTTCGGTTTTTCGGTAGCAACTTCAATGTTGTGGACAATCTGGTCAACCTCTGCTTGCGTTAAAGGTGTCGGGTTTTTTCCGCCTAAAAATCCCGTAACCTTCGGCGTAGATTTTATTGCGTGGAAAACATTGTCGGGAATTCGTCCCTGCTCGGTGCATTCGACTTCAACCAGAACATAACCCGGATAGAACATCCGCGACGATTCGATACGCTTATTTCCGCGCATTTCGACAACCGTTTCCTTCGGCAGTAAAACTTCCGTAATCAGATCGCCCAACTCCATATCGCGGATACGGGCGTTGAGGCTTTCGACCACTTTATTTTCGTGTCCCGAATAGGTGTGGATAAAATACCACTGCTTCATCTTAAAAATCCTTATATTCCGACAATTTTATTTATTAGCCAAGTCAAGCCGTCTAAAATATAGACCCAGGTGTGGTCAACTAAAAAAAGGTAAACAGCAAAGAATATGACGTTGATAATAACAATAATCGTCGTGTTTTTAACGTCATCGGCGGAAGGAAACGTGGTTTTCTCCAATTCTTCGCGGGTATTGCGAATGAATTCACCAACGCCTTCCTTTTCCCTGTTATTTTTGTCTAAGGTTTCACCTGCTTCCGACACTGTTTTATCTCCTCAATTTTTTAATGGCAGGGGTACCAGGACTCGAACCCGGACCTACGGTTTTGGAGACCGACATGCTAACCATTGACACCATACCCCTAGAATTACGAAAAATTCCAAATTCAAGATTCCAAGTTTCAAATTTGGAATCTGAAATCTGGAATCTGGAATCTTCGCTTATTTATTTTCTCTGTGCAATCTGTGGCAACGGCAGCGATTGCAAAACTTTTTAAGTTCAAGCCTTCCGGGCGTGTTCTTTTTGTTCTTAGTCGTTACGTAGTTGCGTTCTTTGCACTCTGTGCATTGTAAAATTATATTATCTCTCGGCATAACTTCTTACCTCGTCCTTTTTCCTTTGTCATTTATTTGAAATTTTCACTTACAAAAACAAAGGACGAAGGACAACTGACAAAGGACTAATTTTTATTCAACAATCTCACTAACAGTACCTGCGCCAACCGTTCGTCCGCCTTCTCTGATGGCAAACCGCAAGCCTTTCTCCATTGCTATCGGGGCAATCAACTCGATCTCCATCTGAATGTTGTCGCCCGGCATCACCATCTCGACTCCCGTCGGCAAATGCGCCACACCCGTCACATCCGTTGTCCGAAAATAAAACTGTGGTCGGTAACCAGTGAAAAACGGTGTGTGCCGCCCGCCTTCTTCCTTTGTCAAAACATAGGCTTCCGCCTTGAATTTCGTGTGCGGGGTGATCGAACCCGGTTTGGCAATCACCTGCCCGCGCTCGATTTCCTTTCTTTCCACTCCGCGCAGCAGAAGTCCGACGTTATCTCCAGCCATTCCTTTGTCAAGCAGTTTCTTGAACATCTCCACGCCTGTTACTACTGAATTACGTGTATCCTTGATGCCAATGATTTCCACCGCCTCATTGACATTAACTATCCCGCGCTCGATTCTCCCCGTCGCCACCGTCCCTCTGCCCTGAATCGTGAAAATGTCTTCGACCGGCATCAAAAACGGCTTTTCCGTATCTCTAGCTGGTGTCGGAATATAATCATCTACCGCCTGCATCAACTCGTCCACCTTTGCCTCCCACTGCTCCTCGCCGTTTAATGCTCCGAGAGCCGAACCTTGAATGACCGGAATCTCATCACCCGGAAATTCATAAGACGAGAGCAGCTCTCTGATTTCCAACTCCACAAGTTCCAGCAGCTCTTCGTCATCAACCGCGTCCACCTTGTTCATAAATACAACCATCGACGGCACACCAACCTGTCGGGCAAGTAAGATATGCTCACGGGTTTGCGGCATCGGTCCGTCGGTTGCCGCTACCACCAGAATTGCTCCGTCCATCTGTGCCGCACCCGTTATCATGTTCTTGACGTAATCGGCGTGCCCCGGACAATCAACATGCGCGTAATGCCGATTCGGTGTTTCATACTCAACGTGCGCGGTGGCTATCGTGATGCCTCTGGCTCGCTCTTCCGGCGCATTGTCAATCGAATCAAACGAACGGAAGGTCATCTTCGGATTGTGCTTGCTCATCACTTTGGTGATTGCCGCCGTCAGCGTCGTCTTGCCGTGGTCAACGTGTCCGATTGTTCCGATGTTCACATGCGGCTTCGACCTATCAAATTTCTCTTTCGACATCTGTTTTTATCCTCTTAATAAACTTATAAAAATAACTTGGAGCCCAAGACGAGATTTGAACTCGTGACCTCAGCCTTACCAAGGATGCGCTCTACCACTGAGCTACTCGGGCTTAATTAAAAATAAAAAAGCGTTCTCTATCAAAACTGTTGGAGCGGGAGACGAGACTCGAACTCGCGACATTCAGCTTGGAAGGCTGACGCTCTACCAACTGAGCTACTCCCGCAACCAGATTTTAGATTTTAGATTTGCGATTTTGGATTGTCGGGCAAACAACATTTTTATTATTTCTTAAATGTCCGTTATAAATCCAAAATCCAAAATCCAAAATCAAACTGGTGCAAGGGGTAGGATTTGAACCTACGTAAGACTTTCGTCTGCCGGGTTTACAGCCCGGTGCCATTAACCACTCGACCACCCTTGCGTTTAATCTATCAAATGACGTAACTGACTTTCTGAGTCAATTAGCAAAATTTCAATAATAGCCAAGTTTTTGGCAACTTGCAAGCTGGCATAATATGATTTTAATCGGTTGGCATATTTTCGGCAAGATTGGATGTTTGATAGGCGCGTGGATGAAATTTTTCGTAGGTTTGTCGCAAATGCGTGTCGGTAATATGTGTGTAAATCTGAGTTGTCGAAATGTCGGCGTGTCCAAGCAGTTGTTGAACCGAGCGCACATCGGCGCGATGTTGAATCAGATGCGTGGCAAAACTATGTCGAAGCGTGTGCGGCGAAACGTCTTCCAATCCGATTTTTTCGGCGTATTCTTTGATAAAAAGAAAAATTATTTGCCGATTAATCGGTCTGCCCGAACTTGTTACAAAAAGATTGCTTATTTCGATATTTTCCTTTTTTCGCCGCAAAGCAAGATAGCTTTTCAGCCATTCAACCGCGCTTTTGCCGACAGGAACGCGGCGCGTTTTACTTCCCTTTCCCTTGCAGGTTAAAATTCCCGCGTCAAAATCCACATTGCCGATTTGAATATCAACCGCTTCCGAAACGCGCAAACCGCAGGCATACATCAACTCCAAAATCGCCCGATTCCGCAAACCGATTTCGCTCGAAACATCGGGGACGGCTAATAAACTTTCAATGTCGTTTTCGTTCAAAAACTTCGGTAAATAAACGCCTTTCTGCGGCGCAATCAAATCTTCCGCCGGATTTTTTTTAATATGCCCGTCAAACTGCAAAAATTTATAAAACCCGCGCAGCGCACTTATCAATCTGCGCTTGGAATTTTCCGAAAGTTTCTCGCCCGCTAAGTCAATCAGCCATTCGCGCAAATCCTGCCGCGTCAGATTTACGATGTCAAAATTATTCTTTTCCGCCCAAACACGCAGTTTCGCCAAATCTCTCTCATAGCTTTCAACCGAGTTTTTCGCCAAACCTTTTTCAACTTGTAGATACGAAAGATATTCACGGACGAAATCGCGTTTGTAATTCATTTGTTTTGATGATGACGTTAAGTGCTGCAATTTTTTGTTGACAAGCTAAATTGTAAAAAAAAAAACATTTAGCTTGTCAAAAGTTTTGTTAATTCAGTTCTAATTAGTGACTTTAGGTTAAACGGCTAATTTAGATTGACCGCACATTTTCGTAATAATAACAGTAACATTTTTGCAAGCAAAATATTAGGAAGGGTAAAATGGAAAAATCAAATATCGTTGTGGTAATCTTTGCTCTTTTAATTACCGGAGCAGTTGTTCTCGCTCAGAAATCGGCGACCGTCGCTGATTTTTTTGCTGCGACCAAAAATGTTACGATTGCCGGTTCAAAACCAACAGACGTAAGTAGTCAATCAGATTCACTACAAAATAATGCAGCAATTAAACAATCTGCGGCTGAAGTTGAAAGTAATGTTTTGAACAGCCAAACGCCTGATTATATTTTCTACGATATGCTTTTTAATATGGTCAAATCGTTTGACAGTGCCGCCGCAAGACGCGAGGCAAACGGTGGAAGCGGCAGAATTACGAACATTACAATTGCAGCGTAACGCCATCGCTTTAACTTACCGCGACCGTTTGCAAACCTTACTTGGCAGTGAAGCGATTGCGCGGCTGCGCCAAACCATCCAACAAGGTTCTGCCGATTCTCAAATCCTATCCGATGCAGAACGGCAAATGTTAAGCGAACGGGCGCGTCGGTTTAGAAATAACCAGACTAATCCAAATCAGAGAGGTAACGGCAATGAATAAAAATCTTCCAAAGATTATATTGATAATAGTCGGATTATTCTCGTTCGGTTCTGCTTTAGAAGTGCGGGCAACGGAAACAATTTTTGTGTATTCGGCAGTAACTTTCGATTCACAGGCACAAGAAGTTGGTGGTGCTTCGGCAACGTGGATTACTTACGGTTTGTATGATTATTATGATCCGGGAGTATTTGGTGCGCTTTTTTATGCGAATCCAGTTGATTTTATTGACCAAGACGGCGGAGAAGGCGTTAACGATTATCTTTATGGTTATTATCCCGGTTACTACGCGGACTTTACAACAAATGATTACCGTCCCAACAAAATTCTTTGCACATATGGCGAGCATGGGTTACGGGCGATATTCGTGCCGACTCCTTTTCAAGGATACGACCCATACCAGATAGCCTCAATCATTCCGGGAAGTTACGGAGCAGAGGCTGAAATAAATGTTCCCTACAGTTTTGCAGAAAACTATTCGGATGGAGATTATTATGTAGTCGCAGAAACGCTGGTGTGCATCCAAACGCCGACTGTAGAATCCCTTACTTTTGAAGAAATGAATAGTGCAATTACAGATAATCCGACCGGAGATTTTGGAAACGGCGTTGTTTTCGGCGGCGGCAAAAGAATTTTTCCCGACAGACAAACCCCAACCGATGGAACAAATCGCAGAATCGTGCGGGTAAGAGCGCAGCTTGCCGGTTCGGGAGGAAGTCCGACCTTTACTTCGGGTGTTCGGGTTTATTTTCGGAACTTTGACGTGGACGATCCGAGCAGTGAGCCAATCATTGATAATAACGGTAGTGCCGGTAACGATAATCGAGCATTAGTAAATCCAGCGGGACAATTAAGCAATACTTTCGCCACAACCGATGCAAATGGTACTGCCAGTGTTGATTTTACCGTAACTATGCAATCCGGAGATAATTTTATCATTGCCGCCAGCACTGATAGTACCTATCTCGGCGGAGTTAGTGTCAGCGGAACGGGATTACAGGATTCTGAAGGTAATCAGCTATCTACTTCTTCCGGTCGAGCAAGGCGAACTGCGTTGTTAACGGTTTGGCGCAAAGTTCATTTGGAAGTGGATTCAATGGGTCCCGTTGGCAACAATTTGGCTAGTGGTCGAATCACATCTAAGGCAACTGTTGGTTCAACAGCAATGTGGTTAGATGTTTATCCTTCGACCGGTGATCTTGAAGTTGGGCGATTTCAGGGCGGAAGAATGACAATCGGACAATATAATCTAGAAGTTTTGGATAATACAGAGACCGCTGTGCAAGTCCGAAGCAATAACGGAAGTGTAACTGTATTTTATAACTCCATATTTCAATTGTTTGATGACGATGATTTTAATGATAGCGACGGCACATTTAAGGACGGAGATGATGGAGAGGATGTTACTTTTCGCGGCGCAACAAAATTCACCGAAACATTTTCGCGGCTGCAACCAAGTACAGATATAAATCAAAATCCGTTTGCGGCAGCTTATATCGAGCCTGATTATACATGGGCGGAAGGACAGACAGGTATGAATGATGAGAACGTACAGTTCGAGTTAAATGTTCCGCTTAGTCCTCCACTTTTCAACTCTGAGAGAGCAACTACTAATCGTGAACGCGATTCAAGCGGTATGGAGCGGGATGACTTTTGGATAGGCTATATATTGATAGCTTATCAATGGGGGACAACTCTTGATATTGATCCTCCGGTCGGACTATTCGGTGCTGGTTTTTCCGTTGCTGATTCTAATATTGTTCAAAACGATGCTTTTACCAACTCTGCATCTTCATTTAGCGATGTTCCGCCCGGTGCTATTGGCTCACTTTTGTTTATTGAAACGATGCGCGATTCTTTTGTTACTCTTGGCACTGATTACCTAATCAGAACCGCTCCTCATGAATTGGGTCACCAGTTTGGTCTTTTAGGCGATAGCAGTGATCCAAGCCCTTTGCTGGATTGGGGGATAATGGATGTACAAAGTCAAACTCTGCACTTTGTGCCGACACACATAAATGTTTTGCGTTACAGGTTTAGTAGTCCGGGACTGTCTTTTTAATAAAGGAGAAAATTGTATGTTAAAGAAATTGAAAACTTCCCTGCTTGTCGCAATAATCATTTCGGTTCTTTTTGGAATGTTTATTGGTTTTACACAAATATATCCGGCATCAACACAAGCTCAAACTGAAAATCCAAAACTAACGCTGGAAGTTTCTACTCCGCAAAGTAGTTACTTGCAGCTTGAGCCGATTCCGTTTCAATTTAACTTATCAAACCAAACCAATCAGCCGATTACATGGAAAGGGATTCTTTTATTATTTGGCGGAAATGTTGACCTTTTGATTCAAGAACAAAATGGATCGGAAAGCCGCTTCGCTGGAAGTAAGTATGCTGTCGGTTTATCGAAAATACCTGAAACATTAAATCCGGGTCAAAGCAGACAAGTTACAGATTTGTTCAGAGGCGTTAAAGAATTTGAGGCAGCCTTTCCTCGACCGGGGAACTATCAGGTTCGTGTTGAATTTACCTATAAGGATGTATCGGATGAACAAAAACGAGTAACCATTTTATCAAATCCTGTTTCTATCAATATTCGAGAACCGCAGAATTTTAACCGTCAAGCATATGACTATATTAAAGGACCACTTCAAACGCGACTTACTCAAAATAATGTGGAAGCCACAGCCCAAGTTCAACAGGATTTTGTTAACAATTACGGAAGTACTGTCTATGCAAAATATGTGATTTTTGATCTTGCTCGCACTTATCAGTTCTTGGGAGAAGATCTAAAGGCTTTGCGGGAACTCTGCAAAATTTCAGGTGAAAACTTTTACTACTCGAAGCAAGTTGAAAGAACATTGCGTTTGATTGATGTAAAATTACATCCACTCGATTTGACTCCTTTACCGGAAAATGTGCCTACGCCGGTTCGCCCGCATCCTTGTGCAAGAGTGCAAAATTAAGGTTACTTGAATGGACAATTTTATCAAACGAAGACTCTGTTTTTCAGTTAGAGTATTTATACTTATCGTTATAATTGCTCTAGTAATTGCTAGTGGCTTTCAACAAAAACTATATTTTGAAATCCCGGTCAACGCGCAAAGCAATGTACCTAGTTTAATGTTGGAAGTATCATCCGCAAAAACTAATTACCTCCAAATTGAACCGATTTCGCTTAATTTTAGATTGTCAAATCGAACCAATCAATCAATTCCATGGAAGGGAGCTTTGATGATTGGACGCAATGTTAATTTCCTGTCTCGCAGTGATACTGGAGAAGAATTTCGGTTTGAAGGAAGTAAATACGCTACTGGGCTAATTTATTCACCGTTAAAAACTATGCCGCCGGGTGAGCAGATTCAAGAAAACCTTTTGTTAGATCGCGCTTTGTCTGAAGTGATTTTTCCTACTCCGGGACATTATGATTTACAAGTTGAGTTTGTCTATGACTCGGATTCGGAAAGAAGGCAACAGGTGAAAATTTTGTCAAATTCTATCTCTATTAACATCAGTGAGCCAACTGGTGTTGACTGCCAAGCCTACGAATATATTAAAGGTCCACTTGAGTTAGCGCATCGTCAAACAAATGTGCGGGCGTTAGCTCAGGTTCAACAGGAATTTGTCAATAGATACAGAAACACGGTTTATGCGAAATACATAATTTGGAGCCTTGCGAATACTTACCGAGGATTAGGCGAGGATGAAAAGGCACTTCGGGAGTTGTGCAAGATTTCCGGTGAAGATTTTCACTACTCGAAGGATCTTCAAAGAAAAGTATATGAAATTGAGGAAAAATTACGTCCTTTTATTATGCTTCCGCTGCCGGAAAACGTGCCTGCGCCGATTCGCCCGCATCCTTGTGCAAGATTGCAAAATTAAGGTCGCTTGATTAAATAATGAAAGAAGGCGAACGGTAAAAATTTTTACCGTTCGCCTTTCTTGCCCGGATGCGACAGTTTAAATGTAATCAATACCGTACTGTAATTCAAACGCGGCTTGACATAAGTCCAGAAAAAGATATTGGAAAAAACAATGAGTAGTCAAATTTTTCTGACCTGCTTAAATTCACAATGTTTTCCAAGCAATCAATACTGAAAAAACCGAGAGAGCCGAGTAGTGTTATTTCTTTAATATTTTATGTTTTCCGATACAAAATAAAATCGGCTATTTCGCACAGCAAATCTGTGTCTTTATCAATCTTTTCTAATTCCTGACAAGATTGCGCGTGAACCGTTTCGGCAAGTTTGCGCGTTTCTTCTAAGCCGTAAAACGCCGGATAAGTTGCTTTTTCCGATGCCGCGTCTTTGCCCGCCGTTTTGCCTAAAACTTCCGACGTTTGCGTTACATCAAGCAAATCGTCCGTGATTTGAAAAAGAAGTCCGAGTTTTGAAGCGTAATTTGAAACGGCTTTGAGTTCATCCGCGCTTGCTTCGGCAATAATCGCTCCGGCTTTTGCCGATGCGGAAATTATCGCGCCCGTTTTGCATTGATGAATGTTTTTGAGTTCTTCGACGGAAATCTTTTTGCCTTCGGCTTCCAAATCAAGCTGCTGACCATTAGCCATTTTTGCGGCTGACTGGGCAAGTTCGGTAATCAATTTAACGCGGATTTTCATCGTTAAATTTTTATCTTCCGCGATCGCCTGAAACGCCAGCGTTTGCAAAACATCGCCCGCCAGAATTGCCGTCGCTTCGTCAAATTTTTTATGACAAGTTAAACGCCCGCGCCGCAAATCGTCGTCGTCCATTGCCGGTAAATCGTCGTGAATCAGCGAATATGTGTGAATCATTTCAACGGCGGCGGCAGTTTGTAATAATTTTTCTTCTGCCGCACTGAAGGTTTTGCCAATCACTAAAACCAGTGCGGGACGAAAGCGTTTGCCGCCCGCAAATAGACTCCAACGTATTGCTTCATGCAGTTTTTTCGGCTCGGTTTGCACCGACGGCACAAGTTCGTCAAGTTTTCGGTCAACAGTTCGAGTGCAATCGGCAAAGAAAATTTCCAACCTGTTCATTATAAAAAGAATATCGCGCACCGGCGCAGATGTGCAAAACCTTTCGCGGCAAATATCAAAAAGCCTCGAAATCAATTTTGCAAATAATCAAAATTGAAGTTTAATAGAATTCGTCAAAAATGTAATAATCCAATCCAAAATAAAAGGAAAAACCAAAATGAGCGAAGAAAACAGAAAACTTTCCGACGACGCTTTTGAACAAGAACTGCGAACCGATTTGGACGACGGTACCGCCGACAAACCGAAAGGGATGGCTCTGCATACAAAAATTTTAATTGGCTTGCTGGTCGGCGTTTTCGGCGGTTTGATTGTCAATTGGACGCTCGGCGGCGACAATCCGCGTGTCGTTTGGACGGTGGAAAATTTCACGCGCCCAATCGGACAATTGTTTTTAAATTTGCTGTTGATGATTGTCGTCCCGCTCGTGTTTTCGTCTTTGGTTGTTGGAATTGCAGGCATCGGCGACATTCGCAAACTCGGCAGAATCGGTTTGAAATCGTTTGCTTACACGCTGATTATTTCGGCAATTTCCGTCGTCATCGGTTTGGGTTTGGCAAACACGATTCGTCCGGGCGAAAGAATCAGTCCTGAAATTGCGGCGCAGCTTAAGGAAAAGTTCAGCAGCGGCGCAAGAGCGAGCGTCGAGAGCGCAACCAAAGCAGCCGAAAAAGACAGCGCGTTGATGCAAGTTGTCAAAACCATCGTGCCGAGCAATGTCTTCAATTCAATTTCCGGCGCGAGTCCGAATATGCTGCACATAATGTTTTTTGCGCTCATTGTCGGTATTGCGATTACGCTTCTTCCAGCACCGATTTCCGCGCCGTTTGTCGGGGTGATGGATTCGCTTTTTGTGATTACGACAAAAATTATTGACATCATTATGAAGTTTGCGCCCTATGCCGTCGCCTGTCTTTTGTTCAATAATATCGCGCAGTTCGGCTTAGACCTTTTGCAATCTTTGGGATGGTTTGTCCTGACCGTTCTGCTCGGTTTGAGCCTGCATTTTTTCGGTGTTTATTCGCTTTCGGTTTATTTCCTGTCAAAAATTAACCCGATTGATTTTTTCCGCCGCATTCGCACCGTGATTGTGACGGCGTTTTCGACTTCTTCATCAAACGCGACTCTGCCGACGGCTTTAAGAGTTTCCGAAGAAAACTTGGGCGTTCCAAAGGAAATCAATAGTTTTGTTTTGACCGTCGGCGCAACCGCCAACCAAAACGGCACGGCACTTTACGAAGGCGTAACGGTTTTGTTTTTGGCACAACTCGCGGGTGTTGAATTAACAATCGGTTTGCAGCTGATGATTGTTTATCTCGCCATTTTAGGCGGCATCGGCACAGCCGGAGTTCCTTCGGGTTCGATTCCGTTTATCATCGGAATTCTGGTAATGATTGGCATTGACCCGGCGTTGATTGCGATTATCTTGGGCGTTGATAGGATTTTGGATATGTGCCGCACGACTTTAAACGTCGTCGGCGACATCACGGCGGCGACTTTTGTTGCCCGCAGCGAAGGCTTTGAGCTTTTACAAACGCCGGAAAGTTCTGGAATCGGCTAAGACTTTAAGGTAAAATAACTTTGTTTGCGAGGTGAATTTATGATGAATGTCCAACCACAACCCAGACGGCTTCGTTTTAGTGTTGATGAATACTACAAGATGATTGAACTCGGAATGCTCAAGGACTACGAGAAAGCCGAAATTATCGAAGGAGAATTGATACAAAAAATGCCGATTGGAGATAGACACGCTTTTATAGTTGATGTTCTAGCTGAATTTTTGATTAAAAATGTTCCAGATAAAATTAGAGTTAGAGTTCAAAATCCCGTTCGTATATCTGATTATGATGAACCCGAACCTGATATAACGCTGGCGGATTTAACAAAATATGATGGCAAGCGGCATCCGCGTTCTTCAGAAGTTCTTTTAATTGTTGAAGTTTCCGATTCGACATTGAAATATGACCGCGACACAAAACTTTCGCTCTACGCTGAAGCAGAGATCCCAGAGGTCTGGATTGTTAATTTAAAAAACGATATTATCGAAGTTCATCAAAAACCGAGCAGCGGCATTTATCAATTAGCGCAGATTTTCAAACGCGGTGAAATTCTGCAATCTGAAATTCTGCCGAACTTGAAATTGGAAGTTGATAAAATTCTGAGTTAGAACTAAGGAGATTTATAAAAAAATGTTTCCAATCGGCGACGACAACACCGACCGTATCATTACGCCATATGTTAACTACATATTTATTGCAATTAACATTCTGGTTTTTGTTTTTCTGCAAGGCATCGGCGGCAATGATGCTTTCAGCTATGCTTTTTCGCTCGTCCCGAAGGAAATCACAAGCGGCATTGATATTACGGGCGTTCAGATTGTCCGCGATGCGCTCGGCAATACCGGACAAGTTCAGCATTATCCGACACGACTGCCGGTTTATTTTAATTTTTTGAGTTCAATGTTTATGCACGGCGACATAATGCACATTTTCGGCAATATGTTGTTTTTGTGGATTTTCGGCGACAATATCGAAAATCTCATCGGACATATTCGCTACGCGATTTTTTATATTGTCTGCGGATTTGCCGCCGCGCTCGGTCAGATTTTGATGGACACCGATTCGATTATTCCGATGCTCGGCGCATCCGGCGCAATCAGCGGCGTTCTCGGCGGTTATTTGCTTTTATTCCCGACACGGCGCGTTCGTGCGCTTTTGTTTAATATTTATACAACTGTTCCGGCGTATGTTGCGCTCGGAATTTGGATTGGTTATCAAATTATCATCGGCTATTTAACACCGACGGGAACGGGCGGCGTAGCTTACGCGGCGCACATCGGCGGATTTATCGCGGGTTTGGCATTGATTAAGGTTTTCGCCATCGGCATAAAAACACAAAAACTATAAAATTTTCAAGTAAAATCTGCTTAAAAATTTGTCTTTCCAATTCAAAACGCTATTGTTGCAAATATGAAAATTTACGATGTCAGCGTTCCGATTGGCGAACAAACGCCCGTCTATGAAGGCGACCCGAAAGTAGTTATTGAAACTGCGAATGCTATTGCCAAAGGCGATACAGCAAATGTTTCAAAACTGTGTTTCGGAGCGCACACGGCAACGCACGTTGACGCGCCGAATCATTTTATTGAAGGAACGCGCAAAGTTGACGAACTTCCGCTTGAAGTTTTAATCGGTAAAGCCCGCGTCGTTGAAATTGATAAAAATGCGGCGGCGATTGAATCGTCGCACATTGAAAATGCTAATTTAAAAGGCGTTGAGCGTGTTTTGTTCAAGACGCGCAATTCGGAATTTTGGAACGATTTAGGTCAGGGTTTCCGCAAGGATTTTACTTACATCGCGCCGGATGCGGCGCAAAAATTAGTTGAATTAGACGCGAAACTCGTCGGCATTGATTATCTTTCGGTGGAAAAATTCGGCTCGGAAGATTTTGCGACACACATTACGCTACTGAAAAATCAAATTATTATCATCGAAGGTTTGGATTTGCGCGAAGTTTCCGGCGGCGATTACGAATTAATTTGTTTGCCGCTAAAAATTGCGAGCGGAACGGGTGACGGCGCACCGGCGCGAACCGTTTTAAGGGAATTATAATGTTTAAAGTTGCGATAAAATATAAGCAAAAGTTTTATTCTGCAAGTATATGCGAAAAATACGGCAAATTTTCTTCGCGTGTCATATTTCTGCTTTTGTTTTTATTTGCCGCAACTTCCGCGCAAACCAAACTCGTCCCGCATAAAATCGGTCTGAAAAACGGCAAAACTTTTAATCTGAATCTGCCCGCCGATTACGAAATAATTCCCGCCGCCGAAGGTTTCAAGCGCGTGCGCTTTTTCGCCAAAGCACCGGACGGGCGAATTTTCGTTACCGATATGTATAATCTGACCGATAATAACAAAGGCGCGGTTTATATTTTGAGCGAATTTGATTTGGAAACCGGAAGATTTACGCGCGTTACGCCATATTTGACCGGTTTAAAAAATCCGAACAGCGTTCAGTTTTACAAAGACGAAAACGGGCAGGATTGGTTTTATCTGGCGGAAACCGACAAACTAACGCGCCGCAAATTTACGCCGGACGAAACAAAACCAACCGATACCAAACCGCAAACTTTAGCCACATTTCCCGATTACGGTTTGAGCTACAAATACGGCGGCTGGCATCTGTCGCGGACAATCGCTTTTGCGCCGAACGGAAGACTTTATGTTTCAGTCGGAAGCAGCTGCAATGCCTGCATTGAAAAAGAAGAAGTCCGCGCTTCGGTTTTGGAGATAAATGCGGACGGTTCAAACCAACGCATTTTTGCAAAAGGTTTGCGAAACGCCGTCGGTTTAAAATGGATTGGCAATTTTTTGTTTGCGACCAATCAAGGCGCAGACCATTTAGGTTTGAACAAACCGGACGAAACATTTTACGCGCTTACCGGCGGCGCGGATTACGGTTGGGCTTCGTGTTATCAGTCAAACGGCAAGGTTTTCCGCGACCCGAAATATAATCGCTTGAAATCCTGCGCCAATGTTCCCGTGTCTTATGCTGATTTTCCCGCACACGCTTCCGCGCTCGGTTTCGATTATTTCGACGAACAAAACACGAGCGAAGTTATCAAAAACGCATTTCTCGTCGCGCTTCACGGTTCAACCAACAAAGACATCGGGCGCGGCTACAAAATCGTGATTATGCGGAAAGGCGAAAAACTGCAGGATTTTATCAATGGATTTTTGCAGGGAAAAACAGTTTTCGGTCGCCCTTGCGACATTATGAAACTCGACGCAAATTCCTTCCTTTTCACCGACGATTACAGCGGAATCGTTTATTACGTCAGAAAAAAAGGCTGGAAATCGCCAACCGCTCAAACGCCCGAAACCCAAGAGAAAATTGTTTCTCAAAATCAGGAAAATACAAATGCGCCCGCCGACGCGCCGACCAACAAAACTTGTTTTGGTTTGGCTGCAATTATCGCGGCGGCTTTCGGGCAGATGATTTTCTTCAAGTGATTAGAATTTTCTCAAACCGCCGTGATACGATAATTTTTAAGTGTTGAAAATTATATGAATATCGGAATTACGGTTTATCCAACTTATGGCGGAAGCGGCATTGTCGGCTCGGAATTGGGACGCGAACTCGCTGCCCGCGGTCATAACGTTCATTTTATCTCGTCTATGCTGCCGACTCGTTTGATTGAACTCGGCGAGCGCATCCATTTTCACGAAGTTGAGATGATGACCTATCCGCTTTTCGAGCATCAGCCGTATGATTTGGCTCTGGCAACGAAAATGGCAACCGTCGCACGGGCGGAAAAATTGGATCTGCTGCACGTTCACTATGCAATTCCGCATTCGATTAGCGCGATTCTGGCGCGTGAATCAATCAAACAAAAACGCTACGTTCCGGTTATCACCACGCTGCACGGCACGGATATAACGCTGGTCGGCGCAGACCGTTCTTACTTGCCGATTACGCGCTACGGGCTTCAACAATCGGACGGCGTGACGGCGGTTTCTAAATTCTTAAAACAAGCGACGATTGAAACATTCGACTTTGACGAAATCGAAGTTATTCCGAATTTTATCTGCCCGACTCATTATGTCCGTCAGACGGATTCGCCTCTGCACAAAGAACTCGCGCCGAACGGCGAAAAATTGCTTGTTCACGTTTCCAACTTCCGCGCCGTCAAGCGTCCGCTCGATTGCATCGAAATTCTGGCAAAAGTCCGCGAAAGCGGCGGAAATGCCCGATTGATAATGGTCGGCGACGGACCGGAACGCTCGGCTTGCGTTTATCGCGCCGAACAGTTAAATATCAAGGACGAAACAACTTTTGTCGGCAAACAAGCCAATATCTCTGATTATTTGGGCGTGGCGGATGTCTTTTTGCTTCCGTCGGAACTCGAATCTTTCGGGCTTGCCGCGCTCGAAGCCGAAGCCTGCGAAGTTCCCGTTATTGCCACGCGCATCGGCGGAATCCCCGAAGTTGTTACCGACGGCGAAACGGGTTTTCTGAGCGATGTCGGCGATGTCGAGAAAATGAGTAGAGACGTGATGAAATTCTTAAATAATGAAGGAATGCGTCTGACATTCGGCAAAAAAGCGCGTGAACTCGCCCTATCGCGTTACAGTTCGTCAATGATTGTTCCGCAATATATCAATTTTTACGAGAAAGTTTTGGGAGCGAAATCGGTTGGAGCATAACGACGAAAAAGAAATTTTGGCGGAAAAACCTGATGCCTTTTGGTTTCGCGTCTATGCGACAGTTATTGCCATAACTGTTTTGGTTATTTCAGCTTTGTGGGCATTTTCGCGTTATTTTTCAGAATAATTTCACCACGGAGACACAGAGATTTTTTTAGCCGCGAATCACACAAATAACACGAATCAAATTTTATTCTGTAAATCTGGTCTATCCTATTTTTTATTTCTCTGTGCCTCTGTGGTTCAACGGTTTTATAACAAATGAAACTACTCGATTGGTTAATTGTCGCTGCATATTTGGTTTATGTGATTTGGGACGGAATCCGTATGACCAAAAACAGCGGCAATGTTGAGGGCTATTTTCTCGCTAATCGGAGTTTGCCGTGGTGGGCGGTTGGATTGTCCGTGATGGCGACGCAGCTGTCCGCGATAACTCTGGTCGGGACGACCGGACAAGCGTATTCGGACGGAATGCGGTTTATCCAATTTTATTACGGTCTGCCATTGGCAATGATAATTTTGTGCATTACGGTCGTGCCGTTTTTTCGCCGCGCCAACGTCTATACGGCTTACGAATATCTCGAAAAACGCTTTGATGTCAGAGTCCGCACGCTGACGAGTTTCTTTTTTCTGCTGTCGCGTGGTTTGGGTGTGGGCGTAATTATCTCCGCGCCGTCCATTGTTTTATCAATCGTTTTAGGCTGGAATCTGATTTTTACTATTTTCGCCATCGGTTTGACAACGACCGTCTACACGATGTTCGGCGGCGTGCAGGCTGTAACTTGGACGGATGTCAAGCAGATGTGTATTATTTTTTTCGGCTTGGGCGTGGTTTTATTGGTGATTTTGTCAAACTTTCCCGCCGACGTTTCCTTAACCGACGGATTGCATCTGGCGGGAAGTCTGGGAAAATTGAATACGGTTGATACGAGTTTTAATCTCACAGAAAAATACACGCTTTGGTCGGGTTTGATTGGCGGATTGTTTTTGATGCTCGGCTATTTCGGCTGCGACCAGAGCCAAGTGCAAAGATATTTAACGGCAAAGTCGGTTGACGAAGGCAGAACTTCCCTGCTGATGAGCGCGTTTCTGAAAATTCCAATGCAGTTTTTTATTTTGCTAATCGGCGTTTTAGTTTTTGTCTTTTACCAATTCAATGCGCCGCCGATGATTTTCAATTCGGTACAGGCGGAAAAAGCTGCAGACGGAACACGCGCCGCCGAATACAAAATGCTTGAAAACGAATACAAACTCGTCCACACTTTGCGCGAAAAAGCCGCGCTTGATTTTGTTTCCGCCGAAAAACAGACGGACGAAACGGCAAGCGCAATCGCAAGAAAAGATTACATACAGGCAAACGACGAATTCAACAAAACGCGCAAAAATGCCGTCGAATTTATCAAATCCGCCAACGGCGAAAAAGACTTCAACGATGTCAATTACGTTTTCCCGACCTTTGTCGTTCAAAATATGCCGATGGGCGTTATTGGTTTAATTATCGCGGCGATTTTTGCGGCGGCGATGAGTTCGATTGCGGCGGAACTCAACGCGCTGGCAACTGCCACGACGATTGATTTTTATCGGCGACTTTATAAACCCGACGCAACCGACGCGCATTTTGTCGCCGTCGGCAGAATCTCAACTTTTATTTGGGGAATATTTGCCTGCATCGTAGCAATTTACGCAGCGAATCTCGGTTCGCTGATTGAAGTCGTCAACAAATTCGGCTCGTTTTTTTACGGCTCGCTGCTCGGCGTTTTTGTGTTGGCGTTTGTCGTCAAAAGAGCGCGGGCGCGTGGCGCATTTTTCGGTTTATTGTTCGGCATCGCGTCGGTTTGGATTGCAAGTTTTTATACCGACATCGAGTTTTTATGGTTTAATGTTATTGGTTGTTTGGTAACGGTTTTGTTTGGATATTTAATCAGTTTGACTGTAAGAGAAGGAGATTTGCCCACAAATGTACGCGGATAAAAACAAGGCAAAAGTAAAAAGTAAAAAGGTAAAAGTTCGGAACAATTTCGCCTTTTACCTTTTATCTTTTGTCTTGTCTTTTCTTTGCGTCTTTGCGCCTTTGCGGGAAACTTCCGCGCAAGTCAAGCCAGTTTACGATTACGGCGCAATTGGTTTGGGACAACTGCTTGAACGATTAAATAATACAAAAAGCGTGATGATGATTGGCGCGCACCCGGACGATGAGGATTCCGCGCTGCTGGCATATTTAGCACGCGGCGAAAATGCGCGAACCGCTTATCTTTCTTTGACACGCGGCGACGGCGGGCAAAATATTCTGGGTGCGGAACTGTTTGAACCTCTGGGAATAATTCGCACCGAAGAACTTCTTCAAGCCAGACGACTTGACGGCGCAGAACAATTTTTTACACGCGCTTTTGATTACGGATTTTCTAAAACTCTGGCGGAAGCCAAAGAAAAATGGAACGAAAAAATAATTTTGTGCGACACGGTTCGCGCCATTCGCAAATTTCGCCCTCAGGTTGTAATTTCACGCTTTTCAGGAACACCCGCCGACGGACACGGACAACATCAATTTTCGGGTTACATCACGCCGCTCGCCATCAAAGCCGCCGCCGATGCCAAACAATGCTCTTACGCAGGATCACCTTGGCAGGTTTTAAAATTTTACGTCGAGCAAGGTTTTCGTTCAACCAATGAACCAACTTTGAAAATCAACACGGGCGAATATGATTTTCTTTTGGGGCGCAGTTACGCCGAAATCGCGGCGGAAGGTCGCAGTCAGCATAAAACACAGGAACAAGGCGGTTTAGAGTTAAAGGGCGACAGATTTTCCGGTTTGAATTTAATCGAAAGCGTCGCGCCGAAGGTTGAAAATGAGCAAAGCATTTTCGACGGAATTGATACAAGTATTGATACAGGGATTGATGCAACACAAAAAACCAATTCTTTTTCAGAAGAAGAAGAAAAAGCGGAACTTTCCAAAATTTCAGCGGCGGCTAAACGAGCTTTAGAAGAATATGAGCCGAATAATCCACAGAAAATCATACCGATTTTGCTCGAAGGATTAAAAGCCATCAAAAAAATTCAACTAAGCGGCGCATTGCCGACACCAGATGTTTCTCAGAAAGGTTTAGAGTTTTTCGAAGCAATTCGACACGCAAGCGGTATTAGGATTGATGCTTTAGCCGACCGCGAAACCGTCGCGCCTGACGAAAATTTTCTAGTGACGATTAAAGTTTTTCTGCCGAAAACGATTAATGCCAAAATAAAAAGTATTGATTTGCGAGTACCGAATGATTGGATGGATTACGAAATTAATGAGCCGAAAGAAACGAATCAAAATTTTTTTCGGCGTGAAAATGCGAATCGAACAAGTTATTTCACAGTGAAAGTTAGGCGCAAAGCAAAACCGACTCAACCATTTTGGCTGGAAAAACAAAGACAAGGAGATTTATTTAATGTTCAGCCGCCGTTCGATTATCAAAATAATTTACCTTTTCATCCGCAAAATGTTCTCGCGTATGCAAAACTTGAAATTGAAGGGACTGAATTTTATTTCGAACAGCCCGTCGAGTATCGTTACGCCGATGACATTCGCGGTGAGATTCGCAGAGATTTAAACGTCGTGCCGAAAATTTCTTTGAGCCTCGACCAAAAACTTTTGACTGTTCCGCAGAGCGAAAAAGCGCAGACCAGAAGAATTGTTTTAAGTATTACAAATAATTCTTCGGAAACGATAAGCGGCGAAGCAAAATTAAACGTGCCGAACAGTTGGAAAATTAAGCCGGGCGCAGCGAGTTTCAATCTTAAAAACAAAGGCGAAAAAACTTCTGCTGTGTTTGAATTGACGATTCCCGCTAAGTTCAAAATCTCCGATTTTGAACTTAGCGCACAGGCAACTGCGGCAAACGGCGAAACTTTCACGCAAACGATGCACGAAATTGCTTATCCGCATATTCAAACGCATCACTTTTACACCGAAGCAAAAACGAAAGTTATTGTTTTAGATTTGAAAGTTGCGCCCGTCAAAGTCGGTTACATAATGGGAAGCGGCGACAATGTTCCCGAAGCGATTCGGCAAATGGGTTCGAGTGTCGAATTGTTAAATGAAAATGATTTAACAATTGGTGATTTGTCGCGCTTTGATGTGATTGTCGTCGGCATTCGCGCTTCGCAAGTGCGGCAGGATTTTGTCAGTAATAATCAAAGATTGCTTGATTATGTGAAAAACGGCGGAACTTTGATTGTTCAATATCAGCGTCCCGATTATGTTTCACTTTTACCTTTTCCGGCGCAAATCGGCACACGAGTTGTGGACGAAAACGCGAAGGTTACGATTTTAGACGCAAACAATCCAATCTTTAATTTTCCGAATAAAATTACGGATGAAGATTTTAAAAATTGGGTGCAGGAAAGAAATCTCTACTCTTTTACGACGTTTGATGCCCGGTATAAACCACTTCTTGAAGCACACGACGCAAATGAAGCGGAAAACAGAGGCGGTTTGGTTGTCGCGGAAATTGGCAAAGGCAAATATATCTACACTTCTTACGCATTTTTCAGACAGTTACCGGCGGGCATTTCGGGTGCATATCGGCTTTTCGCTAATCTTTTAAGTTTGCCGAAATCGAAGCAAAAATAAAAACACTGTCAGATTTTCACCGTCGTTACGCTTTGAAATTCTTTTTTAAACCTTGCCAGCATTCGTAATAATCGGCTTGCAGACTCGGCGTTTCCATGGCAAAGCGCGTCGGGCGAATAATGTAGCGCGACTCGAACATAAACGCCAGAGTGTTTTCAATTTTCTGCGGTTTAAGTTTCGCATTTGAGGCTTTTTCAAATGCGTCCAAATCAGGACCGTGTGCGCTCATTTGATTGTGAAGCGAACCGCCGCCCGCGAGAAAACCTTCTTCTTTTGCGTCATATTGCCCGAAAATCAAGCCCATATATTCGCTCATCACGTTGCGATGATACCACGGCGGGCGAAATGTGTTTTCAGCCACCAGCCAACGGTCTGGGAAAATTACAAAATCACAATTTGCCACGCCAATTTCACTCGAAGGCGAAGTCAGAACCGTGTAAATACTTGGGTCTGGATGGTCAAAAGAAACCGAGCCAATTGTGTTAAATCTTCGCAAATCATATTTATACGGCGCGTAATTTCCGTGCCAAGCGGCAACATCGAGCGGCGAATGGTCAGTTTCACAACTCCACAAATTGCCGCCGAATTTAGCGACAATTGCCATCTCGCCGTCGCGGTCTTCAAACCACGCTTCGGGCGTTTCAAAATCACGGGAATTAGCCAAACCGTTTGCGCCAATCGGACCGAGTTCGGGCAAGCGAAACTGCGCGCCGTAATTTTCGCAAATGTAGCCGCGTGCTTCGCCGTCCGGCAATTCAACGCGAAATTTCAAACCACGCGGCACAACGGCAATTTCACCAGAATCAATTTCAATAATTCCTAATTCGGTTAGAAAACGAACGCGATTTTTCTCAGCGACAATAAGCATTTCCCCGTCTGCGTTATAAAAAAATCTGTCCGTCATTTCTTTATTGCAAGCGAAAATGTGAACTGCCATTCCGACTTGCGCGAAACTGTCGCCGTTTCCCGCAATTGTGATTAATCCGTCAACAAAATCGGTTTCGGTTTTGGGTATTGGCAAAGGATTCCAGCGCAATTGATTTGGCGTTATTACAATTTCATCAAACGGCGAAGATTTGAGCCAATTGTTCTCAATCTGCCGAAATGGTTTGTGCAAAACGCTTGGACGAACGCGATATGTCCAAGTTCTTTTATTAAACCAGCGCGGCGCGGTAAAAGCCGTTCCCGAAAACTGCTCGGTGTAAAGCCCGAAAGGAGCTTTTTGCGGCGAATTTTGTCCAACCGGCAACGCGCCTTCGATTGCTTCGGTGGCAAATTCATTGCCGAAACCGCTTTGATATTTGAATTGTTCTTCGCTTGTCGTCGGTGTCATCATTTTTCAATTTTCTTTTCGATTTGTTGCAGATAAGAGAAAATGTTTTCGGCTAAATTGAAAGCCTCCGACTTTAATCGGTTAATATCTTCGGTTTCAATAAAACAATCTGCTTGAACTCTGATTTTGTGAAGTCGCATTCCTGAAATTCCGACAGCGCGAAAAGTCTTTCCGCGTCTTTCAAA
>MWVY01000062.1_pt1 | contig 24960 bp, 19 predicted proteins | sample 1047251 | NCBI WGS metagenome assembly MWVY01 (sample SAMN06349983, study PRJNA376086) | soil metagenome | isolation source: MS7-5 sample Antarctic (ecotone) soil | place: Antarctica | collected 2015-01-13
AGCCAGAGCGAGTCAAAATCAGCGAATCGTCTTTCGGATCAACCGCCGGATTAGCGACGATATGCAAATCGTCCGCCAACTTTTTTCCGACAACGATATTTTTCGAGGCACTTCGGTCGCCGCCGTTTTCGAGATAAATTTCAACTTCCGTCGTACCGAAATCATCGGGAACAATCGCCATTACGCGACTTTTGGACGCGCCGACAATTCGCGCCGCTCGTCCATCAAAATAACAACCGTATTCATCCGCGCTGCCCGCTTGAAAACCTTCGCAATTGATGACAATTTCACCGCCCGGAATTGCATACGTGGGATTTATTAAAATGATTCTGCCTGCTTTGTTCATTATTTTACTCCACTCGGAAACTTTGATTTTACGATGCAAAACCCGAACTGTCTAATATGATTGGAAAACAAAATTTTTATCCAAACAAAAAATGCCAAAGCGGAAATTGCTCTCGGCGTTTTAAGTTAAATCATATTTTGAAAATTTTTGGTGAATAAAATTCACAGAAACTTTGCGGCTTGGCGTGTCTTTGCATTAAAATTCTCTCTGCAATTTATATTTTATGCTGAAAATCACCAGCCGCGACAATCAAAGATTAAAATTTGCCGGAAAGGTTTGCAACGGGCGCGTAAGAGATGCAATTTTTCTAGAAGGCGGGCGGCTTGCGGAAGAAGTTTTAGGCACCGATTTAGCAATTTTAGACGTTCTGTTCACCGGAAATTTTCGACAAACCGAACGCGGTCAGACGTTTTTACGGGAAATTGAAAGTCGAACCGCAAATCTCGCCGAAGTTACCGAGAAAATTTTTAATTCCCTTTCTGATACCAAACAACCGCAAGGCATAATCGTTATTGCCGCAAAGCCGGCAACCGGAAAAAGTGTTGTCGAAAACAATTTACAAGCGAAAAACCATAAACTTCCGCTTGTCGTTCTACTTCATCAAATAAACAATCCGTCGAATTTAGGCGCGATTTTGCGAACCGCCGAAGCGGTTAACGTTTCGGGCGTGATTTTAACCGAAAATTCGGCGGATGTTTTTTCGCCGAAGGCTCTGCGCGGCGCGATGGGCGCGTCTTTACGGCTTCCGATCTGGACAAACGCCGATTTTTCTGAGGTTTTGAGCTGGGCAAAAGAGAACGGTTTGATGCCGGTTTGCGCGGATGTCAGCGCGGGGAAAAGTTATCTGGAGATTGATTGGAAAATGCCGCGCTTGTTGGTTTTTGGCTCGGAAGCGCATGGTTTGAGCGCGAAAGAACGCCAAGCAGTTGGCGAAAGTTTGATTATTCCGATGGAAAATAATGTCGAAAGTCTTAATCTGGCGGTTTCGTGCGGCGTGATTTTGTTTGAAGCAAACCGGCAAATCTATAAAAAAGGCGATTAAAAACCGCCTTGCAAAATTGCTTGTCGTCGGAACTCATCTGCCATTAAAATTTTGTGTTCCATTAAAGGAATTTGTGTTTGTGTTGGCGTTGGTTTGCACATTTGCTTCGGAATTATCCAGATTAAGTTCTTTTTGGATTTCTCTTTTTGCAAACTCATCATTAATAATCGCCAAGCTCATAACAATATCATTTGCCAGCACCTTACCGTTGACTTCGCCGGTTTGAGATAAACGGTCTTTTGCCTGTAAAAACATTTGTTTTGCTTCGTTAAATTTGCCGTTTAAAAGAAAGGCACGTCCCAACAAATAGAAATCTTCAGCACTTTCCGGTGAAACATTTGCGGCAATATATTGCGGCGGATTTTGGTCAACCTTTCGCCGTGCTTCCTCAAAAGACGTTAAAGGTATATTCGACACTTGCACCGGCAACAACTGCGGCGTTTCGGGCTTCAGATTATTCTGCGCCCAGAGATGATAAATTCCCGCGCCTGAAATTGCGCCCAAAAGCAGCATCAGCAAAGGCGTTAAAACTTTGCCGAAAAAACCGCTGCTCCTTTTTCCATCTCTTATAATTTCGCGCTTTTGAACCGGCGGAGTTTCTGCGCTTTCAGCCTGAAAGGACATCGAGTTCCGGTTATTTCCAATTTCGGAAGTCAAAACTTCCCGCGAATGAGAAACTTCTTCGGGTTGAAATTTATTGACAACGGGTATTTGTAGATTTCGTGTCGGAATTTCTTCATCGTCGAGAGATTGTGCAGCATAAACTGCGTCTTTACTAATCGCCGCCGGACGCGCCGTCGCCACGGTCGCTTCTTCATGTTCGGCAGAAGTTTCATTTGTTTGACCGGCAAAGCCGCCCGTAACTTTATTAGTAACTTTGGCAATAACGGCAGTTAGATTGTCTTCCGCGCCGCGCTCGTAACAAATATCCTTCATCTTTCGGACAATTTCGGCGGAACTCGCGTTTGAAAGCAGCAGATCGCGCAGTTCAAAATCGTCAATGTGGCGCGTGATGCCGTCCGAACAAAGCAGAAATGTTGTCTGCGGCTCGAACATAATGGTTTTCATATCAACTTCAACCGAAGAATCTGCGCCGAGTGCGCGGCTGATGACATTCCGGCTTGGATGCGTGGCGGCTTGCGCGGATGTCATCCGTCCGGCACGAACTTCTTCTTCAACCATCGAATGGTCTTGGGTTTCGCGGTGAAAATTTCCCTTCTCGTCAAGCCGATAGAGCCGTGAATCGCCGGTGTGTCCGATAGTGGCGATATTTCCCGCAATGTGAAGCGCAACGATGGTTGTCGCCATTGTCGAAAGCTGCGCCAAATCGTGCGACATTTGATAAATCGCCGCATTAGCGCGTTGAATCGCAACTTTCATCGTTTCTTCCGCATCGCTGTTTTCCCGCAGATTAATAAATGCTTCGCCGAGAATTTCCATCGCCATTTGCGAGGCGACATCGCCCGCCTGCGCTCCGCCAACGCCGTCGGCAACAGCAAAAAGCCCGCGCTCGTTCATTTCTAAAAATGAATCTTCGTTCTGCGGGCGTTTTTCGCTCAAGCCTCGGTCTGATACAGAAGCCGAATCAATCTGAAAATTGTTTTCCATTAATGTTTTCTCCAAATTAAGTCTAAAATCCAATGTCCAAAGTCCAATGTCAGCTTGCCCGTTTATGACTTTAGACATTGGACTTTGGACATTGGACTTGATTTGCGTCAACCGCGTTGCGGTGTGAAAACGCCATTAACATTCCCAGCATCACGAAACTCGTTATCAGGCTGAAACCGCCGTGACTGACAAACGGAAGCGTGATGCCCGTCATCGGTAACGCCCGCGTAATGCCGCCCATATTGACCAGGGCTTGAAATCCGATAAACGCTGTTAGCCCGACGGCGCAAAGTTTGCTGAACATATCTCTTGCCTCCAACGCCGTCCGAACTCCCGCGCTGACAAAAGTTATTAGCGCAAAGATTATCAATAAACCGCCGAAAAGTCCAAGTTCTTCGGCAAGTGCCGCGTAAATATAATCGGAATCAGATACGGGAATTAGTTCGACATAGCCTAAACCTAAACCGCGTCCGGTTGCTCCGCCCGAAGCCAAGCCAAAGGTCGCCTGCGCCGGCTGAAATGCCAAAATGTCAAACCAAGCGTCAACATTAATTGATTTTTGCAGTGTCGGGTCTTGTTCCAATAGTTCAGGCAAATTCGGGTCTCTTTTAACTAAATCATTATAATAATCGTCATAATCTTCTTTCCACCAACCGGTATCCGGCGATGGCGGATTAAATCCGTCAAGCCACAGGTGAAAACGCTGCTGTATTCTGTCGGGCAGAACTTTTTTGACCGGCGCGGCAAGCGTCGGCAGAAGCGGAATTTTTTCCTGCGTTTTAACGGGCAATGCGCCGACAACCAAAATGCTGATAAGCAAAACAACGCTGCCAACCAAAACAATTCTTTGCGGCAGACGGCGCACGGCAATCAGATAAAGCGTCACATAAACCGAACTAAAAACCATCATTTGCCCGAAATCCTTCAATACAAAAAATGGCACAAACGGTAGAATCGCCATAAACACTAGCGGAATTACATCTTTCGCTCGCGGAACGCCCCAATAAGTCCGCGCCAAATTTTTATACAAAATCGCTAAAATCGCGGCAAAACCTATCAGAAACGGAATTTTTGAAGGCTCCCAAGGTGTCATATTGCCGATGGATTTTCCCGCCTTTGACGTGATTGTCGCTAAAAGTAAAGGCACCAGCGTCAGCAAAACAATTAAAAAACCGTTTCTCTGCAAAATCTCCAGCACGTCATCGCGGCGAAACAAAATAAACACGCCGACAAAACAAGCAATCGCAAAAAGCGGGATGAGAGTTTTGCCCGATAAAAAAACATCGCTCAAATCTTCATTAGCCGGACGCGGCATTTCCTTTGACAAATCAACCGGCGACGGCGGCGTGGCTGGAAGTCCCATCATTTGCTTTTTTTCCGCCGAATAATTTTCCTGTATGTAGTGCATTTGCAGCGTTTTGATTTTTGCTTCCCGCGCTTCGGCTTTGTCTTTGCGCGAAGTATATTCGGGGTCGCTGAAAAGACGATACTGCACGGTCAAACCGATTGAAAAAAGCAAAACGGCGGAAGTGTAAAGCGTCCAATTACCTTGATATTTGGCAAAACGGGCGAGAAAAATCGGAAGAATTGCGAGGATGAAAAGCAAAACGAGATTTCTGCCCGCCGTCAAAAAGGAAGTTTCGTAACCACGAATCAGTGCGCTGTAATGAATAGAATAATGCGCGATTGCCGTCAGCGCGACAATCAGAAGAAGTATGAAAATATGGGTTGATGCGCGGTTTTTCATTTTTTAGCTTTGATACTCTTTTTTTTCGTTGCTGGAACTTGTGTTTTCGGTTTGTATTGTTCACCCAAAAGTCCTAAATCACGCGCTTTCAAAATTATGTTGGCGGCAATCGGCGCGGAAACTCTCGCGCCGTAACCACCGCCTTCGACGACGACGGCAATCGCCAGCGTCGGTTTTTCTAACGGCGCAATCGAAATATACCAACTGTCGGTGCGTTCAAACATCTGCGGAACTTTATATTCTTCCAATTCGCCGTTTTCATTTCTGCGTTTTTTTGTGATGGTTTTCAGTTTTCCCGTTTTTTCGTCATAGACGGGCGCGAGTTTTTCCGCCGTGCCGGTTTTTCCGCCGGAACGAATTCCCGCCGCCAGAACATTGGCAAAAACCCGCGTCGCCGTGCCGCCGCTTCCTTCGGTTACAAGTCCCATAATCTCACGGATTTGCGCGGCTTGTTCGGGCGAGAGAACTTGCGAAAAAACTTGCGGCGGTTGGTCGGCTTCGATTTTCGGCTTCATCAGATTTCCTTGTAAGTTAGCGGGCGCGGACGCAATCAAAGCCATTTGAAACGGTGTCATTTGTCCGGCATAGCCTTGTCCCATTCCTTCCAAACCCAAATCATACGCCGAGATTTGTTTGCCCGTTACGATGGTAGATTGCTCCGGCGCAAGCGCGTTGGCTATTCGGTTATTGCTCGTATTCCAAATGTCTGGAAAAAATTTTGTCTGCAGAGCATCTTCAGGCGTGTCAACCGCTAAAATGCTGAACGCTCCAGCAGTTTCGCGGATTCTTTCCCGTCCGAGTTCAACCGCCATTTGCGAAAAATACTGATTGCTCGAAGCCTCGAAAGCCTGCGCGATATTCAAAGTCGTGCAGCCGTAAGGCGGTTCGCAGCCGCCGTTGGCATCGGTAATTGCCCGCGAGCCGCGAAACGGCACAAAACCCGTCGGCGAACTCGTCAATGTCGTGTTTTGTTTTCCGGCGCGAAAAGCCGAAATCATCGTAAAAGTTTTAAAGGTCGAACCCGGAACGTAGTATTCGCGTGTCGCCCGATTCAAAAGCGGCTTATCGCGCTTATTGCCTTCGAGTTTGAGCCAATCGTCGAGCGATTGTGCTTCCGACAAGTTAAACGATGGATTTGAATACATTGCCAAAACATCGCCCGTTTGCGGATTCAACACGACAATCGCACCTTTTTTATCTTTCAGCTGGTCGGCGATAAAGGCTTGCAAATCGCGGTCAATCGTAATGCGGACATCGCGGTTTTCATCTGCGGGACGTTTAATGCGCGTCAGAACTTCCCACGCTTCCGGCGTTTTGTCGGCTTCTTTTTTGTAAAGCGTGCGCTCAAGTCCGGGCGTTCCGCGCTCGGTCCCCAAAAGGTGCGCCATTTCTTTTTCCAAAGCAAAAGCGCGTGTAATATCGCCGTTTTTATCAAGTTTGTAATAGGCGAGCGCACTTCCCAGATTTCCCGAACGGTCAAGCATCCAACCGCGCAGCCGCGCCGCCGTCGCCCGCCGGTTGCGTAAATCTTTATAGCTTAACGCTTGAAACTGCTCGTTATAATCATCGGCATAATACGTCCAATAAACGTGAAAACCATAAACAAAAAACGCCAAACCGATAAACACAAATTGCCAAATCCGCAAACTTTGATTCGTTACGGTTTTAGTTAATTTGCGTTTTACTTCTTTCGGCAGATTTTGTTCAAAATTAAACTTCGGACGGTGAAAATTACCAAAGAATGAAATGAGCAAAAAAACAATTAAAATGGCGATGCCGATGAGATAAACAATGCTTAAACCGGCTGGCGTACGTTCCAAAACCTGTCCGCCGAAAAGATTTTCGGGGCGAAGTTTTTCCCAATCGAATTGTAAGAAAAATAAAAGAAAAGGCATTTTTACTGATAATCAAAACTTCAATTTTATTTATTTTTGCCAAAATCTAAAATAATTTCTTGTCTGCCTGAATGAAAGTTGTCTTTTTCCGGCAAATTTTCCGAAGCGTCGGAATTTTCCTTTGGTAAATCTTCCGCAGCCTCATTTTTTATGTGTTCAAAGACAACTTCAACCATGCCAAATTTTAATTTATCGCCTTCGTTAATAACCACAGCTCTACCGTAAGAAATACGCTGATTGTTGATAAATGTTCCATTAGTTGAGCCGGTGTCAGCGACCATTAATTGTCTGTCGGAGTTTAAAACAAGCGCGGCGTGGATTTTGGAAATGCTTGGGTCGTCAATTACCAGATAGTTTTCTTTTGTCCTGCCGACACTTAAACGCTCTTTTTCGGAAAAAGCCAATTTAACATTTTGGGGTTTGTCATTTACCGTGAACTCCGCAATAAAAATTTCCTTTTCAGGTTCGGCAATTTCTTCTTCAATCGGATTGATAACGACATTTTTTAAATCGGGAACGGTAACATTAACGGCAGCCTCGCGCTCGTCTTCGGCAAATTTATCGAAACTTGCCAGGAGTTTTACGCCTTCGGTAAAATAATCGAGTTTGATTTCCAACTGCATCGGCGCGTAAGTGTGATAACGCTTGTCGTTGATGTGGTCAATCGCGGCGGTCAACAGTTCGTATTCGAGTTTTTTCAATGCACTTTCCGCATCGGTTGAAAATTTGTCCCACTGCATTAAAAGTTTGATATTATGCGGAACAAACTTTCCTTTTTCGCCTAAGTCTTTGACTTCAGCATCAAGCAGTTTCTTTAGCCTTTCAATCAATTCGCTGGTTGCCAGACTGCTCGAAGGTTTCCAATTTCTGCCGGTAAATTGGTCGAAAGTTTCGCCGAGTTTGGTCAAAATTCCGCGCACCAGCCAATCGGTCGAAAATGATTTTTTTGTTGTCGGGTTGTTTATTTCAGACATTTTTGCAAACATTTTAGCCGAAAAGAAACGCAAATGAAAGAATAAAATCCATCAAAGATTCACCATTTTGCCATAATCATATATTATTTATCATAGAACATTGAACTCTGGCGTTTCGTATGTTCTGTTTTGAGTGATAATTTTTTATTCTTGCCCAATTAAATGAATGAACTTTCGTTAATAAATACCAGACTCGACGGACGCTATGACATTCAGTCGCTTTTGGGGCGCGGAAGTTATGCGGAAATCTATGTGGCGCGTGATGTGCCGGCTTCGCCGCAATCGCCGCACAGTCTAGTCGTTATTAAAGCTCTCAATGTTTTTATGCAAGACGATTTGGACGCGGATTTGGAACGCACGCTGGTTGAAAATTTCCAAAACGAAGCGGTTGCGCTTGACCGCGTGCGCCATCCAAACGTCATCAGCCGTTTGGGACACGGCACGGCGCGTGATTTGCGCAACGTGATTTTTCATTATTTGGTTTTGGAATATCTTTCGGGCGGCGATTTGGCAAAGGCTTGTCGGCAAAAGAGTTTGACTTTGAAACAGACTTTGTTTTATCTCGAACAAGTTTGCGCCGGACTCGGACACGCGCACCAAAACGGCGTTATCCACCGCGACATCAAACCACAGAATTTGCTTTTGACCGAAGACCGCCGCACCGTCAAAATCGCCGATTTCGGCGTAGCGCGGATGTTGCAGTCGGATTCGCCGATAACGCGCGTCGGGACAAATATGTTTGCGCCGCCCGAACATAGTCCGATGTTTGCGGGAAATACGGGAACTTTAACCATTACGAAACTTACGCCCGCCGCCGATATTTATTCACTGGCAAAATCGGCGTATGTGCTGATAACGGGCGAATCGCCGCGCTTTTTTACCAATCAGCCGATAACCGAACTTCCGTTTAATATGCGGCAAACGGCTTGGGCAAACGAATTGGTTAAGGTTTTAAGCAAAGCCACCCGAAACAATCCAAAAGAGCGACACCAAAGCGTAACGGATTTTTGGCAGGATTTAGCCGTTATCAAACTGCTTGCCGACGCGGAGGACAGTGAAACTTTGAGGCAGATTTCCGAGCGTCCGCACGCAATTCCGCAGCCGCACGTTGCCAGAGGTTACACGCCGGTTGCGCCGCAACGCCCGCGTTTTAGCACCTCGCAGGATTTGAAAATAAATCCGAACCTAACCGATGCCAATGGTTTGCCTTTGGTCGTAAAACTTGGAACGGAAAATCAAATTCCAAGCAGGCAGCCGCAATCCATTGGGAACAAATCTATTCGAGAACCGGAAATAATTTCTCAACCAAAACCGAAACGCCAACGGAGTTTTCTTCGCCGCTTCGCTGTTTTTGTAATTTTTATCGGATTATTTGCAGGAATTCTTTTTACCACGCATAATTATTTGCGCGGGCGCGGCATTTTGCCCGAAATTCGCAATCCGTTTAAACAACAATTCGGCACGGCAAATGGCGATGTTTATTTACGCCCGTCTCCAAACACGGATAAATCGCCGGTTGGTATTGTTACTAAAGATTCGCGCTTAAAAATTGTCGGTTCGCAAGACAATTGGTATGAAGTTGATATAATCGAACAAGGCGACCCGGAAGCTGCTTCCGATTCCGCCAAACACGGTTGGGTGAGCGGCAAATATATTGATATGCAGGAATAGTTCCAGATTCCAAATTCCAGATTCCAAATTTAAGATTTAAATCTGGAATCTAAAATAGTATGAGTGTTTTAGACAAAGTCAGAAAATGGATTGACGGCGAAAGTGCGGAATTTGTTTTGGAAGAAGCCGCCCGCGATGCACAGGTTAAACCGCGCAGCCGGGCGGAAGAATTTATCGTTAAAATTGCCAAGACAGTCGAAGAAGTGATGCAGCGTGAATTAGTTCCACTGCCGCAAGGCACCGCGATTATTCCAACCGAATACATGATTTTCCTGAGCGAAGCTGACGATAAAGATTGGCAAGGCGTGAAACGGCGCGGACTTGAACAAGGTCTTTATCATATTCTGGCTGAAAGAGCGAGGGAAATTGCGGGTAAAAAACAGCTGGAAACTCAATCCTTTGCCGTCGAACTGCGTGTTGACGGCACCCTCGAACAAGGTGAGGTTTTCGTTCAACATAGTTGGGACGATAGTTCAAGTAATAAAACAAGCGTTTTTGCCCGTCCAAAAAATTTACCAAAACTGCAACCTCAGCCAAAAAATCCGGTTCTGCCAACACCAGATTTTGTTCAGAATCAGCCCGCAATTCCCTTTCAAACGCCGCCGACTGTTCAACAATTGAGCGTTCCGCAAGTTTCGTCCGTTGAAGACGGAGAAATGGAAGAATTGACGCACGTTCAAAAACGCAGTAGAGAACTCTACCGACTGGAAATTTGGCGCGACGGTGTTCGCCAAACAGTCGTGCCGGTTTATCAAAACGAAATCAGCATCGGACGCGGTTCAAAATCAAAACCAGTTGACATATCGCTCTCCGGCGACCCTGAAATCAGCCGCCGTCATTTAAGTTTGATGTCTGACGGAGAAGGTAATTTCTGGATAATAAACGAAGGGCGCAATCCGGCAATGATAAACAATTATGAACTTCAAGTCGGGCAAAAAAGGTCGGTTTCGGCTGGCGTTCCTATTACAGTCTGCAGTTATTTGTTGAGAATTCAGCCGAAATAAATTCATTTTTTAGAAAAATGAAATTCAAAATTTTACAATTTTGCCTTAAATGAATCCACAAATCTGTTTAAGGAATTATCCAGACTTGGCAGTAAAATTCCGCGTTCACTGCCAAGCACACTATAAACAGGTCTTAGAGCAGCTAAATTTAACTCTTTGGCTGAGCAATCAATAACAAGTGCCGATTTAAGTTTGGCAAGATCGGCTGCCCGACGCGCAAAGTCCGCCCAAGTTAATTCTCCCTGATTTGCCAAATGCCACAATCCGCTTTCGCCGTCAATTAAAATGTCCAGGCAGGCATTAACAAGGTCAGGAAGATACGTCGGAGATATAAAATTATCATTTGCCGCCTTAAATGTTTCGCCTGAAACGAGCGATTGTAAGGCAACACTTAAAAAATTGAATTCGTCCCACGGGCTGAAAAATGCGGCACTGCGAATAACCAAAGCGTCGGGATTTATTTCTAATATCTGTTTTTCCGCTTCCTCCTTGCTTTGTCCGTAGACATTAAGAGGATTTGGGAAATCGCTTTCGATATAAGCACATTTTTTATTTCCGTCAAATACTAAATCCGTTGAAAATGTTAGGTAAGGAATTTTATTTTGCCCGCAAACCGCCGCTAAATTTACCGCACCTTTTGTGTTCTCACGAAAGCACGATTCGGATTCGCTTTCAGCCGCATCTACACGGACGTATCCCGCCGTATTAATAATTGCCCAAGGCGGATATTTTGCCAACGCAAAATTAATGGATTCTCTGTCGGCAATGTCCATTTCTTGGCGTGAGAGCAGGTGATAGGAAAGCCCTCTTGTTTCGCAGATCCGTGCAAAGGCTCGCCCAAGTGTGCCGGTTGCGCCGGTAATCAGCAGTTTTCTTATTTGTAATTTATCAGTTTGTATAAATTTTTTGCCGTTTTCCTTTTCCGCTAGTGATTGTATTACGGCAGTTGATTGAACGATAAATCGGGAAGGACGTTTCCACCAACCAAAAGCTTCAAAAACGGGATGTTCAAACTTTTGTCCCTGCGAAATTTTTTTCACTAAATCCGCCAAAGCAGTCGGACGCGGCTGATTTCCGCGAACATCAAATACGCCCGGCTCATAATGATTTTGAGAAGCGGTTAAAAGGCTGTTCCAATCATAAGAACCGAGCAAGGACCAAGCCGTTACGGCTCGCAAATCAACGCCTTCCCGCTTTAAGCTATTAGCCGTTTCCCAAGTTTCAGCAAACCATCGAAGTTGCTCTTCACGCGTGCAGCCGAGATGAATTTCGGTAATAGCCAAAGGTAGTTTATAACGCTCCCACGCTTCGTGCATCAATGCTTGCAGACCGTTCGGAGATTCAATATTTACACGAACGGCTTCAACGTCAATATATTGCTCTCGCCCGTTTCCGCCAATTGGGAAACCCGGATAATTTTCAATGTTCTCGTCAAGAAAACGCTCGCTGGTCAGATAATAATTAAATCCGATGATGTCCGGCGGGCAAACATTTTCCAGAAACCACTCAATTTGAGATTCCTCAATACCTGCATAACGCAAATAACTCCACATCGGATGCTCGCGGTTGACTCGTCCGCAAAGAAGGTCGAAAGTCAGCCAACGGCGGGTGTTTTCATAGTCCGCCTGATACCTGAGCTTTGGCGTGCTGTATGTTTTACCTAAATCTTCGGTTTGAATAAGTTTCGCATTCGGATTGATTTTGCGAACAGCCTTCATTGCCAAAACGGTAGCGCGGCTTTGACCGAGAAGTGCCTGAGCAAAAGTTCGGTCATCTTTTCCGTGCGGATACCAAAATCCGTATAATCCGCTGAAACGCGCTGTCGTCAAAGGTTCATTAATTGGCGTATAAGCATCAACCCACGGATAGCGTTCGGCTGTCTTTAACGCAAATTTCGCAAACTTATCGGGAAAATTCGGGTCAACGAGGCTCGTATCGAGCGGACCGCTGCCGTGATGAAGCAATCCGACAATCGGACGTATAGAAAGTTTTTGCAGATATTTTAAACGCCTATCCGTCCACGACCAATCAGCTTTGTCCAGACCGTCAGGTGCAACCCGCTCCCATAAAACCGGATAACGAAGGCGGCTGATGCCAAGTTCTGCGAAGAGGTCAAGGTCTTCCAGGCGATTGTGATGTCCATTTTTCCTGAGTTGGTCAAAGTAATTGTTACCTACGCGATTAACCGTGCATTCGACACCACCCCACAACTCAATATCTTTTTCAATGTTGATAAATGATTCCATATCTATTTGTAATTCTTTGTACAACTCAAATTATGGTTTATTAAAATAGCTTAAAAGCACAATCTTCTCAGACATTGATCTAACATAAAAATAGGGCGAAAAATTATTTCCACCCTCAAATTCCCTGCCTTTTAAATCACAAATGGTCATTTGATGTTACCTTAATTTGTGCAAATACAAGCTATTACAAATCAAATAAAAAGTCTGTATGTAGGATTACACATAAATCCGAACTTCTATCAATTACTCGTAAATTGTTTGTCTGGGAAAGCTATTGAAGCATTTGGAATTCGTATAGCCGCTAAAAGCGTTATTGATTACCTTGTAACACTCGCAAGCCAATTTTTCCAAACCATCTCTATCTAAGATTTTAATACTGCCGCGATTGTAAGAAATCAATTCTAAATTCTGCAATTTATTGGCATTTTTGCTGATACTCGGACGATGAACTCCAAGCATTTGTGCAATAAAATCTTGAGTTAAAAATAACTTGTTGCCGTCGGAACGATCATCAAGCATTAACAACCAGCGGGCAAGCCGTTTTTCAAGGTGGTGATAACACAGACAAACTGCATTCTGCGAAATCTGCACGATAAAAGCATAAACATAAAATAGTATCATTTTTCTGAAATCTTTATTTTCTTCAAAAATATCTTTGAAAGTTAAGGCTTCCATTCGCAAACCTTCGCCGTCGAGTTGGATGACCGCTTCTGAAGCAGAAACATCTTTAGCAAATATGATTGACGCTCCGAGGACTCCTTCTCTGCCGATAATACCTGACTCGACACCGGAACCGTTTTCCAGCATGGTAACTGTCGAAATGACACTGGTTTCAGGAAAGTAGATATATTGAATCTTCTTCCAAGGCTGATAAAGAAGTTGACCGCGGGGCATCTTAACTTTTTCCAGATGCGGCTCGATTCTAAGAAAAGTTTCTTCCGGTAAATTTTTGATAATGAAGTTTTTGGAACACTGCGGGTTGTGCATGAATTGGTTTAATGTCTAATCTATAAAACAAAAAATCGGGATATGTCCGCTAGTTGACGGATAAACGATTGTCAAGACTATACTATACTTTTACCACTTATCATAATTTCATTTTGTGCCGTCGGATTTTGGTTTTTGAATTTAATTTGCCGATAAAAAAAGAGGATTAAAAACTTGAACAAACGAGATTTGTTAGAAACGTCTTTATCGAATAAAGAAGAAAATTTTGATTTAGTTTGCTTTTCACATCTGCGTTGGGATTTTGTTTATCAAAGACCGCAGCATCTTTTGAGCCGGTTTGCGCGGGAAAGGCGCGTCTTTTTTTTTGAAGAACCGATTTTTATTGACGAAAAAACGAATTTGAATATCACCTCTCGCGAAGACAATTTGTTTGTTGTCATACCGCATATTTCACATTCCGACAGAGAAACGCGGAACGTTGAAGAAATTCAGTGCGAACTAGTTGACCAACTTTCCCGCGAACAAAACATAAAAAATTTTGTAGCCTGGTTTTATACACCGATGGCGTTTGCATTTGCCGCGCATTTAGAGCCGATGGCAATTATTTATGATTGTATGGACGAGCTTTCCGGTTTTAAGTTTGCGCCGCCTGATTTAATCGCCAATGAAGCAAAACTTTTCCAAAAAGCCGATTTGGTTTTCACCGGCGGACAAAGCCTTTACGAAGCTAAAAAATCACAGCACAAAAACGTCCGCGCATTTCCTTCGAGCATTGACGCGGAACATTTCCGGCAAGCACGCAACATCAATGAAGAACCCGCAGACCAAAAATCAATTCCGCATCCGCGCCTCGGCTACTACGGCGTAATTGATGAGCGAATAAATCTTGCGCTTTTGTCTGAAATGGCTGATTTGCGTCCCGAATGGCAATTCGTAATGGTTGGTCCGGTCGTTAAAATCAGCGACGAAGATTTGCCGCGCCGCGAAAACATTCATTATCTCGGCGGAAAAAATTATCAGGATTTGCCCGCGTATTTGGCAGGTTGGGACGTAGCGTTGATGCCGTTTGCGCTGAATGAATCAACAAGATTTATCAGCCCGACGAAAACGCCCGAATATCTCGCCGCCGGAAAACCCGTCATTTCTACGCCGATACGCGATGTCGTGCGTCCTTACGGCGAAATGAATTTGGTGCATATTGCACGGACGGCGGAAGAATTTATTGCGGCTTGCGAAAATGCGATGCAGGAAAATGCGGTGGAAAGATTAAAGAAAACTGACAAATTTCTAGCGCAAACTTCGTGGGATAAGACTTGGACGCAAATGGCGAATTTAATTGATGAAAAAATCATAAAAAGCGCAAAAGTTTCCGCTGCGTAAAAATTAATTGTATGCTAGCAGACAGAAGGAGTTTGTGATTTTTTATACAATCTAAATTCAATAACTGTGATACAATCTAAACTCAACAACAACGGAGGGGAGAATAAAATGTTTGATTATTTGATTGTGGGTGCGGGTTTCGCCGGCAGCGTTCTTGCCGAAAGGCTTGCCAATGGCTCTGATAAAAAGGTTTTAATCTGCGATAAGCGTCCGCACATTGCGGGAAACGCTTTTGATTTTTACAACGACGAAGGTATTTTAATCCATAAATATGGACCTCATATCTTTCACACCAATTCACGGGAAGTTTTTGATTACCTATCGCGTTTTACCGAATGGCGTGAATATCAACATCGTGTTCTAGCATCGGTTGACGGAATGTTGCTGCCGATTCCGATAAATCTTGACACCATCAATAAACTTTACGGATTAAATCTGACAGCTTTTGAAGTCGAAGAATTTTTTGCGTCTTTGGCTGAAAAATGTGATGTTATCCGCACATCTGAAGATGTCGTTGTCTCAAAAGTCGGGCGTGAACTTTATGAAAAATTCTTTCGCAATTACACGCTCAAGCAATGGGGACTTGACCCTTCGGAACTCGATGCTTCGGTAACTTCGCGCGTACCGACGCGCACCAACCGTGATGACCGTTATTTTACCGATTCTTTTCAAGCAATGCCGAAACACGGTTTTACGCGGATGTTTGAAAAAATTCTCGCTCACGCGAACATTAAAATAATGCTCAACTGCGATTATCGTGAAATCATCAACCAAATTGCGTTTAAGGAGATGATTTACACCGGACCGATTGACGCATTTTTTGATTATCGTTACGGCAAACTTCCCTACCGTTCGCTGGAATTTAAGCATAAAACACACGACACCGAACAGTTTCAAACCGCGCCGGTAGTTAATTATCCAAACGAACAGGCGTTCACGCGCATCACGGAATTTAAGTATCTGACCGGACAAGAACACAAAAAAACCAGCATCGTTTATGAGTTTCCGCAAGCGACGGGCGACCCGTATTATCCGATTCCGCGCAAAGAAAATGCTGACATTTACGCCAAATATAAAACCTTGGCGGACGCGCGTTCCGATGTTCATTTTGTCGGGCGGTTGGCGACTTATAAGTATTACAATATGGATCAAATTGTCGCCCAAGCCTTGATGACTTACGGCAAAATCGTCGGAATGAAACGCAAGGAGGCGACGGCGAAAGTTAAAACTGAGGAAAAAGTGTTTGCGGCGGCTCATTCGATGGATAAAGCAAACGGCAGCGGCATCAGCGCGACTGCTCCTTCAAGCTAGAAATTTTGAATCGGCTGCAAATTGTTTACCAACATTTAATCTGCGATAAGTGAAATTTACTTTCACATATCGCATTTTTTAATAAAATTTAGAAGAAACCGTTTCAGCTACAAAGCAAACTCAAAGCGTGATATATTTAGAAATCAATCGAATAGTTGATTGTTTTCAACAATGTCTTATCAAGTAATCGCCCGCAAATGGCGACCACAAACATTCGAAGAAGTTACCGGACAAGAAGCGATTACGCGCACTTTGCGAAACGCGATAGAATACGACCGCCTTCATCACGCTTATATTTTTAGCGGCTCGCGCGGCGTTGGCAAAACCACAACGGCGCGTCTTCTCGCCAAAGCCTTAAATTGCCGCAAAACCGATAAACCGAATTCGCAACCGTGCGCGGCTGACGACGTTGACGCTTGCGTTTCGTGCAAGGAGATTGCCGAAAGCCGTTCGATTGATGTTTTGGAATTTGACGCGGCATCACACACGGGCGTTGACGATGTGCGCGAGATAATAATCGAAAGTATCAACATCAATCCAGCCCGCGACCGCAACAAAATCTTTATTATTGACGAGGTTCATATGCTTTCCAATTCTTCGTTTAATGCGCTTTTGAAGACTTTGGAAGAACCGCCGCCAAATGTCGTTTTCATAATGGCGACTACCGAACTGCACAAACTTCCCGACACAGTTTTGTCGCGTTGTCAGGAGTTTGAGTTTCGGACAATTCCGCTCATTAAAATTTTTGACAGATTAAAAATTATCGCCGAAGCTGAAAAAATTGACATATCTGACCAAGCCTTACGCGAGATTGCCCGAACTGGCGAAGGTTCGATGCGCGACGCGCAAAGCAATTTTGACCAAGTTATTAGTTTTTCCGGCGAGAAAATTGACGTTCAAGATGTTTCGCTGGCACTCGGAATTGCCAGCGCAGAAATGCTGACGCGAACTGCTCAGGCAATTGCCGATAATAAACCCGCCGAAGCATTGAAAGTCGTTGATGATTTAATCGGGCGCGGACAGGATTTGCGAAACTTTTGCCGCGATTTGCTTTCATTTTTCCGCGATTTACTCGTTTTCAAAATGGCTGGCGATGCTGAGAACTTGTTTGATACCGCAGTTTTGAGCCGCGAAGAATTGCAGAAAAATTCAGAACCTTTTTCCGAAGCCGATTTAATCAGATTTTTCAACTCATTGAGCGAAACCGAAAGCAAACTCCGCGAAGCGACGCAGCCGCGTTATGTTTTGGAAGTCGGTTTAGTGAAATTGATTGAAATGCGCCGCGTTGCACCGATTGAGAAACTTCTTGAGCGTTTATCAAAACTCGAAAATGCTCTGGCTGGCGGAAATTCTCAAATCGAAAACTCCAGTGAAGAAAAAGCTGTTGAACCATCCGTAGAAAAAAAAACTTTAACGGTTGATTTTCCGCCCGAAGAAGTTCCTTTTCCCATCCGAGAAGTTCCAGATTCCAGATTCCAAATTCCAAATAAAGAAACAGAACAAGCAACAAAAAACGAGCCACAAATAGTCAACGCCGGGCAAAATACAAATCCCAAATCAATAGATTTTGTGGAGTCAATGCCGATAAAACTTCCGCCGATAACTGCCGAAGAACTCGAACACATCGAAGACAGCTGGCTTGACGATGCCTTTGAGCGCACACTGCAAATTTTGGGCGATAACTTAAGTCCGATTCCAAACGCTTCGAAAATCGTGGAAGTTTTGTTGGATGAAAATTTTTCAAATCAGGTTTCGGCAAAAATCGAAACTTCAAACGGCGGCGCGGCGGGTTTTGCGCCGGCAAAAGAAACAATTGCTTTTATTCCGCCCGGTTATGAAAAAGAAATTTCTGAGGAAATTCCCGAATTGTCCGAAAATCCAACCGATGAGGAACTCTGGCGATATGCCGAAAATCACCCGCTTGTTAAAAAAGCGTTACGCATCTTTCGCGGAAAAATCGTTGAAGTTAAAAGGGTTTGACATCGGTAGTAGCGCCGATAAAAAATTTTGGAACTTAAAGTCTTATTTTGTCGTTAAGTAAAGTGGAGGTAAATTTTAATATGCGTGAACCTTGGATAGCAGGAATTTTAAGTCTTTTAATTCCCGGACTCGGACAGATTTACAACGGCAGAATTATTATCGGTATAATTTGGCTGGTTTTAACGGGCTTTTCGTGGATTGGTTCAGCCGGAACTTTGGGCTGGATTGTTCATTTAGTAGCTGCTTGGTGTGCTTACAGTTACGCTAAAGATAATCCTGTCAGAAACTGAAAACTTTACTTCGTAGACTCCTCCTTTGCGCCTGATGTTCGATAACATCGGGCTTTTTTTGTTTTCCAAACTCAAAAAATTAACGTAAGATGAAATATAGATTTCAAAGGTTAGATGTCAGATGCCGGTTTTTCTAACATCCAACATTCAGTATCTGACCAATTTTTTATGGTTAAAGAAGGTCTTCCGTTTGTTATAGTTCCGCTTGCAATTGCTTTAATTTTTGGTTTTTTTCAACTTTGGATTATTGCCGGTTTTTTTGTCGGACTCGCGCTTTTTATGGCGTTTTTTTTCCGCGACCCGCACCGCACAATTCCAACCGAAGCGGATATTATTGTATCTGCTGCCGACGGCAAAGTAACGCACATTGAGGATAGAGAAAACGGTAAATTTGTCAGCGTTTTTTTGTCGCCGCTCGATGTTCATATCAACCGCGCCCCGATCGCGGGAAAAGTTATGAAAGTCGAACTTTTTCAAGGCAAAAAAGCACCCGCGACCAGCAACCAAGCCAGCCAGACCAATCAGAGAAATGCAATCACAATAGAAGGCGAAAAAATGACCGTCGCTTGCACGCAAATTGTCGGAATTCTGGCACGGCGGATTGTCTGTTGGAGCAAAGCAGGCGATAACCTTGAACTCGGCGAAAAATACGGGCTTATCAAATTCGGCTCGCGCACCGATTTGCTGATGCCGATAAATGTTGAGATTTTTGTTAAAATTGGTGATAAAGTGGTCGGCGGCGAAACGATTATCGGCAGATTAAAGGATAATTACTCAATTCCGGCAGCTGAACATCAATCGTCCATCAATCAATATGCCAACTGAAGAAAATAAACCAATCCACAAAGGCTTGAAAAAAGGGCTTTATCTGATTCCGACAGCTTTCACGGCGGCAAATATCGCTATGGGTTTTCTGGCGGTTCTCTCTTCGGTGCGCGGTTTCCAAGTTATTACCGCAAATCCCGAACAAGCCGCCGTTTATTTTGAATATGCTGCGAAAGCCATCGCCTTGGCGATTGTTTTTGACACGCTCGACGGCAGATTGGCACGAATGACGCGCACGGCAACCGAAATCGGCGTGCAACTTGATTCCTTGGCGGACGTTTTGACCTTTGGCATCGCACCGGTCGTTTTGATTTATGGCTGGGCAGTCGGCGCGACTTTCAGCGAAGCAAATTCGCTTCATGCCTTCGGTGTGTTTGTTTTGTTTATGTATTTGATGTGCGGGAGTTTTCGGCTGGCAAGATTTAATCTCCAAGCCACGCGCCCGCGTGTTTTGATTGAAGGAACGCCGAAAGTTGACAAAAAAAACTTTGTTGGTCTGCCGATTCCACCCGCCGCCGGACTGCTTGCTTCAATCGTCTATCTATCGCCTTTTCCGCTCAACACTCTGTCTGAGAATATGTCAAATGTCTATACGATTTTGATAATGATTTTAGTGGCGGGTTTAGGGCTTTTGATGGTTAGCACAATTCGTTATACGAGTTTTAAAACCGTCGGCATGGGCAGACGGAGCGTTTATTTAATTTTGGTTATTGCCGCGCTGGGAATGCTCATCTGGCTTTATTCGCGGTATATGCTTTTTGGTATTGCTTCGGCGTATGTCGCGCACGGCATTATCTGGTATGTTTTAGGTTTTTTGAATCCGAAAAGAAAGGAAAAAACCGGCGAGTTAAGCGTTGAGAGTTGAGAGTCTTACGATTTTTAGCTCTCCGCATTTAATTCTCCATTCTTGTTTCTTTTCCTGCCTTTATCAATCGGCGTAACATTTGCGGAACGGCGTTTTTTACCGTTCTGTTTCGGATAAATTTCCGTGCCGTCGTCGGAAAATTTATATCCGCTGACGACAACCAGCGAAACCAGCGTAATAAATAAAAGCGTAATCGCCGTCGTGTGCAGAACAAAATCAAAAAGACTGTGAACTAAAATCGCAAAACAACCCGCGAGTGCGCCGGCGGCAACGCCGCGCCGATACAAGTTGGAAGTTTGAGTATTTTGCAAACCCGTGTGGAAAAGACGATAGAAAAAAAATGCGCCGATCAGCAGACCGATAATCCCAGCATCCGCCACAATCTGCAAATAATCGTTATGCGCTTGCTCAACCCGCGCCACGCCGCTCAACGAATCGTAAGGCGTATATGCTACGGCATATGCGCCAAGTCCTGCTCCGAACGGAAGATTATTTTTTATAATATCGAGTGTTACGCTCCAGATATGTGTCCGGTTGGTCGAAAAATCGTCCGAACCGGCAGTTTCCGCAAACCGCGTCAACGAAGATTCACCACCGATTAAAATCGCTCCCGCGACAATTGTCGCAATCAGCAAAACCGCCAAACCAATTTTCAAAAACATCTGACCCGAACTTTTCGTCTTGGTCGTTAAAATAACCAGAAAGAAAACTCCCGCTAAAAGAGAAACCAAACCGCCCCGCGAACCGCTCAGAAGAAGCGCGATGCCCATTAAACCGATGGCGGTTAAATAAAGAAGCCGCCGGTCTTTATCTACCGCGCCGACAAATATCAACCCCAGCGGAAGACAAATAGTCATTTCCATATAAGCGGCGAAATTGTGCCGGTTGACAAACGAACCAAACGGCGCGGCATACGCGGCTTCATAAATACCATAAATTTTATTAGGACTTAAAACGGCTTGCAAAATGGCAAAAAAAGCATACACGAAACCGAAAATCGTAATAACCAACACTACTTTTTTCAAGCGTTTGGAACTATCAATATAGGTCAGCCACGCGGCAAGAAAAATAATAAACGCCAAAATATGAAAAGCGGTAACCAGCGTCCAGAAAGGCTCTTGCGAAATTGTGCGCGGAATATCGGAAACACCAGCCGTTTCCGCCAGACTGCCGAACGGGATAATCTGAAAAATGCTGTAGAAAAACAGTGCTGCTAACGGAAGTTGGATAAGGCTTTTGTTAAAGCGCAGAACGCCGCTTGAAAAAGCGTCAAACGCCCACAATAAAATTACAAGCACCGCCAGCAGGTAAAAAATCGCAAGAACCGGCTGATGCACCGTGCCGTATGCCAAGGTCGTAAAAATAACCGTTGCACAGAGCAGAAAGAATAAAATTTTGCTTGCCCAAGTTGTATCCAAATCTTTAATCATCAGTTGTCGGTTGTCAGGTATCAGTTATCAAATTGTCAGTTTTATTCTGTCAATTTGATAACTGATACCTGTTCACTTGATTTTCTCCAATTTAAAATCGTCATACCAAATCGTGCCGAAAATCGGACATCCTTCTCCGCAGAAATCACGAATTGTGCGAACTATGACGGCTTCGGCATTTTCCGGTGCGGTAAATTCCACTTTTACCTGCTGCCAATCGTTTGTGCCGTTTTGAAAAGGTGCGCTGGTGGCAATACTGCCGCCGTCTTTCGCGTTGGCAACTTCGAGTTTCGGTGTTCCGCCGCTTTTCAAATTTTCCGTTCGAAGCCAAAACGTCAAACGATATTTCGCCGACGGTTCAACCACGATAATTTGTGTAATGTTGTAAAGCGTCGCGGCGGAATATCCGTTGAATGAAACACGTAAACTGCGGTTTCCTTCGTGCTTTTTGGTCGGGTCGAGTTTGACATCCATTTTTTCGGTCGGCAAAACCTTCCAGCCGAAATATGTGGTTTTTATATCTCCAATTGGTTTCTCAAAACCGGCGTTTAGAATAGTTTCGGCTTTCGCATCGGGTTCAATTCCGAGTCCGCGATAAAATTCAATCGCCTGTCGGTAAAACCGCTTTTCATAAAAGGCTTGGGCAATTACCTGAGCATATGCGACATTTGCCCGTTTTTCTTCTTCGGAAAGCGTATTCCAAATTTTCAAAGAATCATCGGCGCGTTCTTTGGCGGCGTAAAATCGTGCCAAACCTGCTTTGACCGCCGCTGAATCACCCGCGATTTGCTCAAGTCTGGCGGTATCTTGATTATAAAAGTCCCACGCCAGCGAAAAAATCTGGTCGCGGTAGACGGGATTGGTTTCAGCCGCTTTTTTTAGTTCGTCAAAGGCTTCGTCGCTCCGGTTTTGGCGCAGATAAAAGTTGCCGAGCTGCCAGCGCGGATAAGAATAAGCAGGAGCTAATTCGACGGCGCGAAGATATGCTTTCTCTGCTTCTTCATTATTTTCCAGTTGTTCATAAGCACGTCCGAGTTCAACCCACCAGCGAAAATCATAAGGCGAATATTGGATTACCGTTTCAAAATCCTTCACTGACGAAGAAATCTCATTTTTCGTGCTGGCAGCCAGCCAATTTGTCAACGGGTCGCGCGGAGCAAGTTTAACGGCTAAAGCGGCGGCGGCTTGAGCGTTCGGGTCGGCGGGACTTGTCAGTGTTGCCAACATATCGCCGAGCTGCCAGCGCACGGCAAACCAACCGAAAGCCAGCGCGAAAATGATTGCCGCGCCGATGGCAATTCGCACCGGCAAACGGCGCGAATCCAAAATTTCGATTTGTGCCTTGTCGTTTCTCATTTTTCGGAAACTTTCCAAATAAAAATAAAAACTTATCTTGACAATTTCAAGGCGGAAACGCAAATTGAAGGTCGCGTCTTAAAATGTAAATTTATTATTTTATCCTGTGTCCTTGCGCCTTTGTGTCTTTTCGATAAAATTCTGTTAAATGACTTCCGACAAAAAGAAACGCACTGCCGAAATTATCAAACGGCTCAAAAAGGAATATCCGGACGCACGCTGCGCTTTGAATCACGCCAACGCTTTTGAACTACTGATTGCTACAATTCTTTCGGCGCAATGCACCGACGTGCGCGTAAATATCGTTACGGCAGAGCTTTTTCGCAAATACCGCACACCGCAGGATTATCTGCAGGTTTCGCAAGAAGAACTCGAACAAGACATTCGCTCAACCGGATTTTTTCGCAACAAAGCCAAAAATATTCAAGCCGCGTGCGAGAAAATCATCGAGAACTTCGGCGGCGAGATTCCAAACACGATGGACGAAATTCTAACGCTCAACGGCGTCGCGCGAAAGACGGCAAATGTCGTTTTGGGCAACGCTTTCGGCATCGCTTCCGGCGTTGTGGTTGACACGCACGTCTCACGGCTGGCGCAGCGTCTCGGTCTGACCGAAAAAACAACACCCGAAAAGATTGAGCAGGATTTGGCTGAACTTGTGCCGAAAAAAGATTGGATAATGTTCCCGCATTGGCTTATTTGGCACGGCAGAAAAATTTGTCAGGCGCGAAAGCCGAAATGTGAAGAATGTGTTTTGGAAAATATTTGCCCGAAACTGTATAAGTAACCGTGCAAAATTATTTTTGTTAAAGTAATCCAAACCATTGTTTTCTGCTTGACATGGATTTTAGGATACTTTACCATCGCTCCAATTTCTTTTCCCAAACAACCGACAAACAAAATCTAAGGGTGCAAATCCCCGCCAACCGACGAGGTTGACCAAACATAAAAGAATTTTCTGATTGACTCCGAGCCGTGTCAATCAGTTTGGCAAGCTGTGTCTTGCTCAGCTTTTACGAAAGCTGACGGAGCAGTAATTCTTTTTATTAGATTTAATAATTTGTCGGTTTTTTTGTGCGGAAAATTGGATTGTAAAGTTGAGTAAAAGTTATGTCAAAGAACAAAACAAGCGAGCGTCGAATGACTCCGATTGAGTTAGGACTAGCGGTATCAACCGTCGAGCGAGCGGCGGCAAAGCAGATAGGTGAAGCGAGCGATACTGCTCATTCCATTGAACCAAGCCAAGCAAGCAAAGCCGGTTGGCGGTCTTATATTAAGAATTCGTCGCATTGGTGGGTTATCGGATTGATTGTCTTGCTCTCGCTCGGCGCGTTTGGCGCAGGTCTCAAATATCTGGAAGAGGCGGCACAAAAGCAGCAAGCGGCAAATACTACCTCGCCAAATAATGCCAAAAGTCAAAACCAAAGTTGGCTCGGCAGTCTCAATCCATTTGTCGAGCCGACTGCCGCACCGCAACTCTCAAAAGAATATATTTATGCGGGAGGCAGAATGCTGGCGGTTGAAGATGCCAACGCCTCTGCCGCGCCTCCGGCTGATTTGGCGGTCTGGCGACCATCAACCGGATATTGGTATGTCTTGGGCGGACAAGGCTCGCAGCAAACTTCCTTTCTGTGGGGCGGAGCAGGCGACACGCCTGTTCCCGGAGATTATGACGGCGACTCGAAGACCGACTTTTCGGTGTTTCGCCCCGCCAATGGCTATTGGTATATCAGCAACAGCAGTAACGGCTATACGATTGAACTCTATTTCGGCGCACAAACCGACCAGCAGGCGCAAGCTGATTATGACGGAGATGGGAAGACGGATGCGGCAGTCTTCCGTCCGGCGAACGGTTACTGGTATATCCAGCGAAGCTCATTGGGTATGACGAGTCAGCAATTCGGACAAAACGGCGATGTGCCTGCACCGGCGGATTACGACGGCGACGGAAAGGCTGACATCGCACTCTGGCGACCGGGCAGCCTGACGTTTTATGCCATCAGAAGCAGCGACGGACAACTCCAATCTCAAACACTCGGACA
>MWVY01000063.1_pt1 | contig 24601 bp, 25 predicted proteins | sample 1047251 | NCBI WGS metagenome assembly MWVY01 (sample SAMN06349983, study PRJNA376086) | soil metagenome | isolation source: MS7-5 sample Antarctic (ecotone) soil | place: Antarctica | collected 2015-01-13
TTATTGAAGTGTGCTTTTTATAAAACTGCTTAACAGTAAAATAAAAAATTATAGAATAGAGAATAATGATAAAAAAAAATAATTAATTCAACCGGTGCAGCGTATTCTCATCATTGAAGAGTGCGACCCTTCCTAATGTCAGGGTAAACTCCACAGAAGCTTAATAGTAGCACTTCAGCTAAGTACATAAAAGAAAAAGCCCCGTACTTAACGAGGCTTCGTGTATTATTTAGTTCTAAAATTAATACCTATACATCTCAGGCTTAAACGGACCAGCCCATCCTAAATCCTTCCCGATGGGAAGGACTTCGTAAACTCTTTTAATAGCGATAGTGTTCTGGTTTGAAAGGACCGCTACCCGAGATTCCTAAATAACCTGCCTGCTCGTCAGTTAATTCATCCAGCTCCACTCCTATTTTAGCCAGGTGTAAACGGGCAACTTTTTCATCTAAGTGCTTTGGAAGAACATATACTTTGTTCTCGTATTTATCATTGTTAGTCCACAATTCAATTTGTGCCAACGTTTGGTTTGTGAATGAGTTACTCATTACAAAGCTTGGGTGGCCTGTTGCACAACCTAAATTCACCAGGCGGCCTTCAGCAAGAACAATTACATCTTTACCATCAATATTATAAAGATCAACCTGTGGTTTAATGGTATCTTTTGTTTCGCCATAGTTGTCGTTCAACCAGGCCATATCAATTTCAATATCAAAGTGACCAATGTTGCATACAATTGCTTTGTCCTTCATCAATCTGAAGTGTTGTTCAGTGATCAGGTCACGGCAACCACTTGCTGTAACAATAATGTCAGCTTCTTTTACTGCATCAATCATCTTCTTTACTTCAAAACCATCCATTGCAGCCTGTAACGCACATATTGGATCTACTTCTGTAACAATAACACGGCAACCTGAACCTTGTAATGAAGCTGCAGAACCTTTACCAACATCGCCATATCCACCAACAACAGCAACTTTACCAGCCATCATAACATCAGTAGCACGACGGATGGCATCAACCAAACTTTCTTTACAACCGTATTTATTATCGAACTTACTTTTTGTAACTGAGTCATTCACATTAATAGCAGGAACAGGTAATGTGCCTTTTGCCATTCTTTCATACAAACGATGAACACCTGTAGTAGTTTCTTCAGAAATACCATGTAAGTGCTGCACCAGCTCAGGATATTTATCCAGTACCATGTTGGTCAGATCACCACCATCATCCAGTATCATGTTCAATGGTCTGTCAGCGCTGCCAAAAAATAATGTTTGCTCAATACACCAGTCAGCCTCTTCTATTGTTTGTCCTTTCCATGCAAAAACACCGATACCGGCAGCAGCAATTGCAGCGGCAGCATGATCTTGCGTTGAGAAAATGTTGCAAGAGCTCCATTTAACTTCAGCACCTAATTCAATTAGTGTTTCAATTAAAACGGCTGTTTGCACAGTCATGTGCAGGCAACCGGCAATGCGGGCATCTTTCAGTGGTTGAGAAGGACCATATTCTTTACGTATAGCCATTAAGCCGGGCATTTCTGCTTCTGCTAAACGGATCTCTTTACGACCCCACTCGGCAAGGCTCATATCTTTTACCTTGTTCTTAAGGCTAAAATCAATGTTTGTGTTTGTGAGAGTAGACATAATTTGAATTTAGAAATGAGAATTTAGAATGTAGAATTGAGATGACTTTACCTTTTTCATTCTACATCTTCATTTGCTGAGCAAAGGTAGCGATTGTAGTAGAATGTTCTTTGTTTCCAAAGAAAATCAGTAGAAAGTTCACCTAGTTATGTACTTTGTAGATGATAATCATTTTTGGCTATGGCAAAAGCGGTGCAAAAAGAAGAAAATCCTACGCTTGATAAAACAGATTTAGCTATCCTGAAGCTGCTTCAGGAAAATGCCCGGATAACAGTAAAGGAAATATCTGAAAAAGTACATCTGAGTACGACGCCAGTCCATGAAAGGATTAAGCGCATGGAAGAGAGTGAAGTGATCAAACAATATGTTGCGATAGTGAACGGAGCGAAAGTGAAAAAAGGATTGATGGTGATCTGCTATGTGTCGCTCCGGCAACACAGCAAAAATGCAGGAAGTAAGTTCATTAATACGATAATGGATTTAAATGAAGTGATTGAGTGCCTCACCATCTCCGGAGAGTTTGATTTCATGTTAAAAGTGGTGGCGGAGAACATGGATGCCTACTATGACTTTCACGTAAATAAATTAAGCCAAATAGAGAACGTGGGAAATGTGCAAAGTGTGTTTGTGATGGGAGTAATTAAGAGTACCGTCCAATTGGTTTATTAAAGAAATTTTTCTATCTTTTTTTGGCAGTAACGTGTTTGTTTCGATTTCTAGAACTGTTCAATTAGAAAATATATTCAAAAATGATCAAGAAAAAACTTCCAGCAATCCTGTTAATACTTCTAAGTTCTTATATTACGTCTTACAGTCAGCAGAAGAAACTTGATATAAGTGCATTGTCGCGACCCGGAGGCAACCCGGGATTTTTAAATCCACCTGTGTCCATGATACGATGGACTGATGATTCTCATTTTATCGTTACACGACAATTTCATCCAGATTCTGCTAGAAGAACTTTTATAGTAGATGTGAAAACCGGCGTCGAAACAGTGTCCCCTCCTGTTGATATAAGAGCTACAGCATCTAAAAAGGTTGTTGCAAGAGAAAATGATTTGTTCTATACAAACAACGGCACATCCGAGCAACTGACTAATACAAAAGAAAGAGAAGTAAATCCAACCTTTTCTCCTGACAGTAATTATATAGCCTTCACCAGGAATAATAACCTTTATACTATAAATCTCTCTACCAAAAAAGAGACGCAACTCACTACAGATGGTAGTGATATAATACTTAACGGCTATTCTTCGTGGGTTTATATGGAAGAAATTTTAGGCAGGGGTACTGCTTACAGAGCTTTCTGGTGGAGTCCTGATAGCAGGAAAATTGCATTCTTTAGATCGGATGATTCTAAAGTTCCGGTGTTTACCATAACTGATGGAACTGGTCAACACGGTTACGCCGAAACGCAACGTTATCCTAAAGCCGGTGATCCAAATCCAGAGGTGAAAGTGGGAATTGCATACCGGGATGGTGGCACGGTTACATGGGCAGATTTTAATGAAAAAGATGATCAGTACTTTGGTGAACCAATTTGGCGACCTGCCTGAAATGCATTATGGGTGGTGTGGATGAATCGCGGTCAGAATCATTTAAAGATATATGAGGTAGACAATGCTTCGGGAAAGAAAAAAGACATCTATGAAGAGAAACAAAAAACCTGGATATCGTTAGATGTCAGCAGGATTACTTTTTTAAAAAATAACAAGGGGTTCTTGTTGTGGAGTGATAAAAGCGGTTGGGACCACTATTATTTACATGACATGAATGGGAAGCTGGTGAATCCCATAACGGCTGGAAACTTTAAAGTGTATGGCATCCGGCATATTGATGAGAATAATGGCATTCTTTATTTTACTGCTAATAAAGAGAATCCTAACAGGAATGATCTGTATCGGGTAAACTTCGACGGCAAAAACTTACGGCGTCTCACTTTTGGAGAATACTCACATGTACCTGATATTTCACCCAAAGGCGGCTACTTCGTCACACGGTATTCTAATGCTACCATGCCTCCGAAATTGTCCTTACTTGATACTAAAGGTAATCTGATCAAGCATATTGATGATTCTAAAGGGCCTGAGTTTTCCAGTTATTCCTTTGCAAAAACAGAAATTGTACGTGTAAAAAGTGAGGATGAAAAATATGATCTTCCGTTAAAGATTACACGGCCTTTAAACATGGTTCAGGGCAAAAAATATCCTGTCATTTTGAATATCTATGGTGCCCCGGGTGCACAGGCAGTAACTGACAGTTGGAATCTGTACGCTTTCACTCAAAGATATGCTGCTGACGGTGCTATACTTGTTAGTATGGATCACAGAGGCAGCGGTGAATTTGGAAAAGAAGGACAGAACTATATGCATCGCAATTTGGGCTATTGGGAAATGAAAGACATCATACAAGGCATTAAATGGCTGCGTGAAAAAGGCAATGCAGATCCCGAACGAATCTTCATTTCTGGGTTTAGCTACGGGGGCTATTTGTCAGCGTATGCACTTACATATGGTGCGGAATATTTTACTCATGGTGTTGCCGGTGGTAGTGTAACTGACTGGAGTTTATACGATACCCATTACACAGAAAGGTATATGGATACTCCGGCAGAAAACCCGCAGGGATATAAAAGCAGCTCCATACTGACACATGCTGATAAGCTAAAAGGAAAACTATTAATTGTGCATGGGAATATGGATGATAATGTGCACTTGCAAAACAGTATTCAATTAGTTAATAAACTGCAGGACCTCAATAAGAGTTTCGAAATGATGTTTTATCCAGGTTCCAGACACGGTTTCAGAGGAGCTAAAGAATTGCATTCTGAAAGGCTGGTATCTGACTTTATTACAAAATATTTATTTGACAAACGGTTGTAACACACGTCAGAACAAAAACTTTAGGAGCAATTTGATAAATGATTAAAACGTCTCAATTTTCAACTCATGCTTTTCATCATGTAATCATTTATAAAAGCCAGAAACAGCAAATTTGGACAGCTACTACGAACCAATGGGCAATGTGCAAAGCGTCTTTGTGATGGGTGTCATCAAACAAACACATGTACTTGTTTAACAATTTTGTTTGATAATAAAATATAGTTTTATTCAAACGCTTTTATGAGAATTTTAATAGCTGCAGCAATTATCGGTTTATCTTTTATAATTGCTATCTGGATAGCTGGGGCTGCTTTCAAATACAGAGCTAAGTCTGCTGAAACAATTACCGTAACAGGACTAGCAGAAAAAGATTTTATAAGCGACCAGATTGTCTGGCGGGGAACTTTCAACCGCTCAGGCAGCGACCTGCGTACACCTTATGCTGATCTCAAAAATGATGAAGCTGAAATAAGAAGATACCTGAACAGAAGTGGTATTCCTGATACTAGTATTGTTTTTTCTTCTGTTGATGTTCAGCGTAACTATTCAAGTCGTTATGATGAAAATGGTCGTGTAATGGGATCAACATTCACCGGGTACAACTTAATGGAAACTGTAACGGTAGATTCACGAAACATTGCGGTAGTGGAAAAGTTATCACGTGAAATAACAGGTTTGCTTGAGAAAGGAATAGAATTAAATTCGACACCACCGAGCTATTATTACTCCGGGTTAAATGAATTAAAAATTGATCTTCTGGCTAAAGCTTCTACTGATGCAAAAGAAAGAGCAGAAAGCATTGCAAAAAATTCAGATGCGGGATTAGGAAAGATCCGGAAAGCAAACATGGGAGTCTTTCAGATAACAGGAAGAAATTCAAATGAAGATTATAGTTATGGAGGTGTGTTCAATACCACCTCAAAAGATAAAACTGCTTCTATTACATTACGAGTTGAGTACTTTGTAAAATAGTTTTTATGCACGTTTACGACACTGTTTCAGAAGCTGTCAAGGGCCTTAAGAGCCGGGGCTTTACTGAAGATTTCAACTTAAAAGAAAATTGCATTATTTGTAATCATACAAAATTTCAACCTGAGGAATTTGAGATCACTGAATTTTACCGCTTCGAAGGTGATACTGATCCGGGTGATGAAGCAGTAGTTTACGGAATAGAATCACATAATGGCCTGAAAGGTGTTTTGGTAAATGCTTATGGTTATCAGTCTGAAACAATGAGTAATGAAATTGCAAAGAAGCTGGCAATTGACCGGTGATCAGGTCAATACACCTTCTGTAGTCCGCAAATCTTTTTCCATTATATAGTCGTTCATAAAATATCCATTTCCAATTTCAATATCTTCTGAGCGTATTATTTTAAAACCAAGCTTCTCATAAAATTCTTTTGCCGTATTGTTTCTGTTTACATTCAATTGCAATGCAGTTGCACCTTTTGGAACAACATCATTGATAATTTGGTTTATCACGAACCTTCCCGTTCCACGTCCCTGGTGAATTGATATAATGTATATTTTATGAAGCTTGTAAATACCCGGTTCAATTTCGCTGTACGAAGCAAAACCAATAGGCACAGATGCATTATAGATGATTATAAAATGGTGCCTGTCATGCATCTGTTGTATTAAAGCAGCAGAACTATACATCTGGTCCAACATGTAAATAATTTGCTGTCGTGATAAAATAGAAGAATAAGTCTGAGGCCACACCTGCATGCAGATAGTTCTTATTAATTCAACATCATTTACGGACGCGTTTCTTATGGTTAAAATGGGTGCCGTTTTGAATAATTGTTGTGATAATAGCCTGTGCTGATAAATTAGTTTTCTGCTTAGCGTTACCGCAACAAACAGGGAAATTGTTGCTCCGATAACAAGTAATAACTCAGAAACAAATTGTTTAAGCCAGGCGTTTTCTGTTAAAAAAATAAACATGTTGTATGTACCATGAAAAAACGCCGCACCCAGCAATCCTGTCCATAAATATCTGTTTCGATTTACAAGATCAAACTTGGCTTTGCCAGCATAGTAACCCATTACAATAGCAAAAGTTGCATGTGCCGGTACACTGGTTATCATTCTTAAAAATCCAACTGTATACCCGTGTTCCAATGTATAACCTACATTTTCTAATGTGGCAAAACCCATGCTTACCATTACACTGTAAACAATTCCATCCAGCGGTTCATCAAAAGACCTGCGTGTAAAACAGTAATTACGTAATACAATAAATTTACTTCCTTCTTCTACAAGCCCTATTCCTAAATAAGATGATATAATGATGCTTATTACATCTTTTTGAAAATAGGTAAATGCAATAAGTTCAACAAAAATTGCAGGTACTATAGCAGCCATGCCAAGCAAAAAGCTCATAACCAGATTAAATGCCGGTTCACGATTGTGTGCATCCCTGTAAAAAATATATAAACAAATAGCAAGTCCCGGTGCAATAGCCAGGGCAAGTAATAACATTGCGTTAAGATTGTTAAATGAAAGTAATGTACAGACGGTAAAACAATTATCTTTTACTCCTCTAATTTTAGATGAAAATTTTTTAAAGTATGCGGTCAGCAGGTATTTTTTTAATTGTTTCATTTCTATTGCAACATTCAGCTAATACACAGGTAGTAAGTGGTTTTCCGCCTTCTACCAGGTGGCGGCAAATAGATACAGATACAGTGCGTGTAATTTTTACTGAGGGTGCCACAAACCAGGCAAATAGAATAGCTACACTGATTAACAAAATGGCTGCTGAAAATCCAACCACACTTGGTAGCAATATCAGAAAACTAAATGTAATTCTGCATAGCAATACAACCTTAGCTAACGGTTATGTTTCCCTTGCACCTTACCGTAGTGAGTTTTACCTTATTCCGGGTTCTAACATTTTCGACTTTGGCGGCTTGCCATGGAATGAAAACCTGGCTATTCACGAATACCGTCATGCACAACAGTTTACTAACGGAAGAAACGGATTAAGCAAGTTGCTTTTTTATCTTGGAGGTGAAGGGGGTCAGGCAATAGGCAATGTTCTGGCAGTGCCGGGCTGGTTTTGGGAAGGCGATGCCGTACATACTGAAACAGCACTAACACAACAAGGCAGAGGCCGTTTACCTTTCTTTTTAAGTGAGTACAACAGCTTATGGTTAGAAGGTAAAAATTACAGTTGGATGAAATTGAGAAATGGGTCATATAAAGATTTTGTTCCCAGCCATTATCAATTGGGCTACTTATTAGTAAACTATGGTTACCTGAAGTATGGTGATGAATTTTGGAGAAAAGTGTTTCGTGATGCAACTGCCTATAAGGGAATTGTTTACACAATGCAGCAGGCTATTAAAAGACATTCAGGTGTGGATTTTAAAACCTTTAGAAATGATGCCTTTAATTTCTACAAGGAGAAACTTGGTCCGTCAAAAGATACAGAAACTGAAAAAAACAAAACAGTTACTAATTATTACCATCCGCAGTTTATTTCTGAAGATTCAATTGTTTATCTCAAAGCTTCATACAACAAGTTAACTGCTTTTTATATTAAGGATAAAACAGGTGAACATAAGATTGCCCGTAGAAGCTTAAGTACGGAAGAGTGGTTTAGCTATAGAAATAATAAAATTGCTTACACTGCTTATAGCACAAACCCGAGATGGAGCCTGGATAATTATAGTGACATCCGCATCCTGGATATACATTCCGGTTCTGAAACAAAACTAACCAGCAAAGGAAAATATTTTACTCCTGATTTTTCACCATCCGGTGATAAACTTATTTCAGTATTTGTAAATGACTCACTGCAAACAGAATTACATCTTTTAGATGCCACGACAGGCACTGTTGTAAAGAGCATTGATATAGACAGGCAGCTATTTTTATTCAATCCAAGGTTTGTTGATGAAAACACAATAGTTGTTGGAGTGCGCTCAGAAGACGCCAGGATGTCTCTTCAATTGCTGAATTTAAATACAACTGAATGGCAACAACTAACACCTTCATCTTATAAGACCGTAGGACAACCGTTTGTAAGTAATAACACCATATATTTTACAGCTAATTATAATGGTAACGATGATGTGTATGCGCTAAACTTAGCTGATAAAAAAATAACTCAATTAACAAGCGGGAAAACCGGAAACTATTTTGCTTCTGCTTATGGTGACAACCTGGTTTATTCAAAATTTACTTCTACAGGATTGTCTTTGCAACAGCAAAAATTGTCCACAATCCAAACAACTGAGCTTGATCAATCAGAATTGGTTATTAACACCTCAATGTACCCTGTAGCTGAAACACAACCTGAAATACTTGCAGTTGATACCAGGGTTTTTGCTCATTCAAAATATAAGCAGAGTACAGGGCTATTTAATTTTCACACCTGGCAGCCAACGGTGGGTGGATCTGAATATGGCTTCGCTGTCTTTGGTAATAATGTGCTGAATACTTTTTCAACTGAATTATACTACCGCCATAACATCAATGAAACATCAAATACAGTTGGTACCACTATTTCCTATGGAGGTTTTTTTCCTGTACTTAGTTTAGGTGCAGAGTATACTAAAGACCGCACACTTAAGAGCATTGGGCGTAACTATAACTTTGACCAGGCAGAAGCACGGCTTGGCTACAATATACCTTTGAATTACTCCCAGGGAAAAACGTCTAAGTTTCTCAACTTTGGATCCAGCTATGTATTTAACCATTTAAGGGGCTCACGCCTAAGAGATTCGATACAAACGGAAAACACAAGTTACCTGCATCATTTTATTAGTTACCAGCAACAACGGCCAAGAGCATATCAACAGCTTTATCCTAAGCTGGGTGTAAGCACAATATTGAATCATAGACATTTAATAAGCAAAAGCGGGTACCAGTTTTTGGGAGGCGTTCAGGCATACCTTCCTTCTTTTGGTAATCATAGTATAGTTGCCGGCGCTGTGTTACAGGAAACAGATACTAATAATGTAGTCTTTAGCAACCGTTTTCCAAATTCAAGGGGTTATTCAGAACCTTATTTCTCAAGAATGTGGAAAGGCTCAGTAAATTATCATTTTCCTCTTTTTTACCCTGACTTTGGCTTTGCAAACATTCTTTATTTCCAGAGAGTTCGGGGAAACTTATTTTACGATTATACAAGAGTGTATTCAGGAGTTAAAACGCAAAGCAGGAACTTAAGAAGCGTAGGTACTGAAATTTTGTTTGACACACAATGGTGGAACATGTTGCCAATAAGTTTAGGAGTAAGGTATAGCTATCTGATGGATCAGGATTTTACAAGACGCAAAAAACACCAGTTTGAGGTGATCATTCCTATTGATATTTTACCGGATTAGTCTGAACCATGATTTGGATGGATTTAGTAGATTACTAAGAAATACGTATCTGATCCTCACATTAATTTAAACAGTGCATCAATATCCATTTTAATCATTTAATCCTTTATATCAAGGTTCAGACAATGTTGCCAAACTTTCTTTTATTGCCTTGATCTTTTGCTCTGCATCAGACTCTTTTTTTCTTTCAATCTCTATTACCTGTGGTTTTGCACTTTTAAGAAAGTTTTCATTATGAAGTTTTTTCTGCACTGATCGTAAAAAACCTTCTAAGTACTCAAGATCTTTTAGTAGTTGTTCCTTTTGTGTCGATTCACTTCCGGCATTTTCAGATTCAATAAAAAACTTGTGTTTACCGATAACCACATTTATTGTTCCCGGAACAGGTTGGCTAACAGAATTTAGTGAACATGCATTTATTTGCTTAAGTAGTATTGGTGCAAAATGCCCATACACAAAAGAATCACTGTTCAATAAGTGTAAATCAATTTTTTCTTTAGGTTTAATGCCATTTTTATTTCTCGCATCACGTACTGCAGTAATAATTTGTTTTAAAAATTCTCCTTCAGCAATTAACTGCTCACTGGTGTTTGATAGTAATTCAAATTGTTTGATGCACAGATCGTCACCTGCTTCTCTTTCTTTTAGATGATGATAAATTTCTTCTGTAACAAAAGGCATAAAAGGATGTAACAACTGCATTAGTTGTTCAAAAAAGTAGATGGTTTTCTGGTAATCTTGTGCTTGTATATTTTCTCCATACGAAGGCTTCATCCACTCAAGATACCAGCTACAGAAGTCATCCCATATAAGAGAATAAATTGTTTTTAATGCTTCGCTTAATTTGAATTCTTCATAAAGAACATCCACCTTCTTCCTTACCACATTTAACCTGTTTTCAAACCATTCAACAGCAAAGCTGTGGTCAGACGTGAAACGAGAGAGGTCAAAACCATCAGGTGAAACGTCAGAAGTTGTTTCACTTTTCACGTTTGACGTTTGTCGTCCCTCCCACATCTTCACCAACTTCAAAGCATTCCAAATCTTATTATTAAAGTTCCTCCCCTGCTCACAACTGCTTTCATCGAACAGAAGATCATTACCCGCAGGAGCAGAAATCAATATTCCAAAACGTACTGCATCAGCACCATACTTGTCAATCAACTCTAAAAGATCAGGTGAATTACCAAGACTTTTACTCATCTTCCTGCCCTGCTTGTCGCGTACCATGCCGGTAAAATATACATGCTCGAATGGCTTTTCATTTTTGTACTCCATTCCAGCCATTATCATGCGGGCAACCCAAAAGAAAATAATATCCTGCCCTGTTACCAAAACTGAGGTAGGATAGTAATAATTTATATCCTCATTATCCGGTTGTGTTATGCCGTGAAAAACTTCTATCGGCCACAGCCATGATGAAAACCATGTGTCGAGAACATCTTCATCCTGAGGCCCCCTCCAAACCTCGCCCGAAGGGGGAGGCTTCTGACCATTTCTTTTATAATAGAGTTCTATTGCCTCTTGTTGTGTTTCTGCTACATAAACATTTCCTTCTTCATCATACCATGCCGGTATTCGCTGACCCCACCAAAGCTGCCGGCTGATACACCAATCTTTCACATTTTCCAACCAATACTTATAAGTAGCTAAAAAACGTTCTTCCGGATAAATTTTAATGTTCCCACTTACAACTTCATCTAAAGCATTTTTTGCAAGCTCTTTCATTTTCACAAACCACTGCGTAGAAATGCGTGGCTCTACAACAGCATTGGTACGTTGTGAAAATCCTAAGCGGGTTGCATAATCTTCTTCTTTGATAAGCAATCCATCTGAACGTAATTGTTCAATTGCTTTTTCTCTTGCTTTAAATCTATCCAGACCAACAAATACTTCCGCAGCATCACTCAATGTTCCGTCTTCATTGAAAGTATCAATTATGGGTAAGTTATGCTTCAGCCCAAGATTGTAATCGTTAATATCGTGAGCAGGAGTAACTTTTAAAACACCAGTACCAAATGAGGGATCAACATATTGATCAAAGATCACAGGCACTTCACGATTAACTAATGGAACAATAATTTTTTTTCCTTTCAAATGCTTGTAACGTTCATCATCAGGATGTACACAAACTGCAGTGTCACCCATTATTGTTTCAGGACGTTGTGTAGCGATAATAATACCCCCATCCCCTAAAGGGGAGTTTTGAGCATTATTTGGGTTAATAGTTAATGGTTGATGGTCAACAATCCTGTCATCTGTTCTCTGTCCACTATCAACAACTTTATACTTTATATAGTACAACTTCCCTTGTACATCCTTATATTCTACTTCTTCATCACTTAAAGCAGTTTTTGCATTAGGATCCCAATTTATCATCCTGGCTCCTCTGTAAATAAGACCTTTATTATACAAGTCAACGAAAACTTTTACAACAGCTTTGTAGTAATGATCATCCATTGTAAAAGTGGTGCGGTTCCAATCAACACTACATCCTAGCCTTTTGATCTGTTCGTAGATAATTCCTCCATATTTCTCTTTCCATTCAAAAGCCAAGTTTAGAAACTCATCTCTTGATATCTGTTCTTTTTTGATTCCTCTTTCTTTTTCCAGTAATTGAACAACTTTAGCCTCAGTAGCAATAGATGCATGATCGCTGCCCGGCACCCAACATGTATTAAATCCGCTCATTCTTGCCTTTCGAATCAAAACATCCTGTACTGTTTCATTTAGTGTATGACCCATATGCAAAACCCCGGTAACATTCGGCGGAGGTATTACAATGGTGAAAGGCTTTCTTTCATCAGGATTACTATTAAAATATTCCCTTCTCAGCCAGTGCTTATACCACTTATCCTCAACTGCTGAAGGTTCAAAGTTTTTTGAAAGACTCATGCTCATTTAATCGAAGATGCAAATTTAATGTTATACCATTCATGAGTTAGTAAACCGCTCAGGTATGACTTTTATATAGTTTAAAAATTAAATTTCATTTATTTGTAAGCACTTCATTAAAAATTAGATGTATGGAAAGGAATATCACATCATGGTACAGTCATCGAATAGGAAGAGAAATGCCGGTTGTAGTTTATGGTAACTATGGATTTGCATTATTATTAGTACCTACTGCTGCTGCTGATTATCTTGAATATGAGCGATTTCAGTTAATGGATACATTGAAACCGTTTATAGAAGCCGGTAAAGTGAAGGTTTTTTCAATTAACAGCATTAATAATGAAAGTTGGTTAAATAATGAGATGAACCCAAGGGATAAGGCTATCCGTCATCAACAGTTTAACAGCTATGTTTATGAAGAAGTAGTTCCATTTATAAAAATGAATACCAGCCAGGAAACTCCCATTGTTATTAGCGGTGCATCTTTCGGTGCATTACATAGCATGAATTTGTTTTTGAGAAGGCCAGATCTTATTGACGGAGTAATTGCTATGAGTGGCGTTTATGATCTTACTGAATATTCAAAAGGCTATTTTGATGATGATGTATATTTTAATAGTCCCCAACATTATATGCCGAATTTAACTGATCATAATATCCTGGAACAAATAAGTCGCAGCCCTCATATTCATATATTTTCAGGAAGCGGAGCTTATGAAGATCCAAATGCAAGCCGGAGTTTTGCTTCTATTTTATATAATAAGGGAATTAATTATGAACTGGATATTTGGGGACCGGAGTGGCGCCACGATTGGGAAACATGGAGAGCCCTATTACCACATTATTTAGAAACAAGATTTTAAGGAACTGTAGTTTCAATTGTAGCACTGATACCACGATCTGTTATAGCGGTGCACATTGGTTCCAGTTCTTCATAGCTGCCTTCTTTAACAGCATATTTACCCTTAAAGTGTATAAGAAGAGAACACTGTTCCGCTTGTTCATAAGTATGGTTACATATTTCCATCAACGCCTGTATCACCCAGTCAAATGTATTAACATCATCATTCCAGATAATAAGATGATACATTTTTTCTGTCTCAATTGAAACATCTTCAATTTCCAGAAAATCAGTATCACTGTTAGTATAATGGTGAGATGTCATTTGCCTAACAAAATTACATATTCATTAAAAATCAATATTATTCTTTGAAATTTTTCCTTAGAAATTATATAATATTTGTTGATACGGAAGGTACAGTTCTTGCAGTTTAACAGCACAAATTCTCACATTGAATACTTACATAATTGTTTTAACAATAATTGGTATAGCGGCTTTAGGAATGGCATGGATGCCATCTATTACAAAAAAAACACAAATATCATATTCCATATTGTATGTACTCCTGGGAGTTTTTTTATATGCAATTTTTGGCAGATTACTTCCATTACCAAATCCAATTTCTAAAAATGAATTTACTGTCCGGATAACAGAACTGGTTGTTATAATATCATTGATGGGCACAGGATTAAAAATTGATCAGCCGTTCTCATTCAAAGATTGGAAAGTACCATTCAGATTGGTAAGTGTAACCATGATCTTATCAATTATTATAGTAACAATTTCAGCTATGTTCGGATTTGGATTTGATCTTGCTTCTGCAGTTCTATTGGGAGCAGTTCTGGCACCTACAGATCCGGTTCTTGCATCAGACGTACAGGTGGGACCACCGCTTGAAGAAGCAAAAGATAACGTGAAGTTTTCATTAACTGCAGAAGCCGGAATGAACGATGGCACAGCATTTCCTTTTACATGGCTTGCTATAATTTTAGTGGCAGGTACAGGAGCTGATAAGCTACAAAATTGGCTTTGGTTTGATCTTTTTTACAGAGTAATTGCAGGAGTAGTAGTTGGATATTTATTAGGGAGATTACTGGCTTATTTAGTTTTTAGAATCCCCGAAAAGAAGAAATACATAAAGACAAGGGATGGTTTTGTTGCAATTGCCGCTACATTATTGGTGTACGGCTTAACTGAAATGATTCATGGTTATGGTTTCATTGCTGTTTTTGTAACTGCAATTACCTTGCGTAATTATGAAATCCATCATAAATATCACCGGCAACTGCACTCATTTACCGACCAGATAGAACGAATTCTGATAGCTTTAATCCTGATTCTGTTTGGGGGAAGTCTCGTGTCCGGTATATTAAGTAACCTTTCATGGCAAATGGTTGTATTTGCTATTTTATTTGTACTTGCTATACGTCCGTTAACCAGCCTGGTAAGTATGATTGGAACAAAGCTGCACCTGAAGGAAAAAATGGCAATCAGCTTTTTTGGAATTAAAGGAATGGGGTCATTCTTCTATCTTTCTTTCGCTCTAAATGAAGCCTTCTTTCAATTTAAACAAGAACTCTGGTCGGTTGTAGCTTTTGTGGTTCTTCTTTCTATCATTATTCATGGTTTAACAGCCACCCGGGTTATGAAAAATCTTGAAACGCAATTTGCTGAAAAGGTTACGCTGGACGATAATGAAAGAAAGGTTGAGCCGAAGCCGGTATAATTTCAGGATGATTCTGGTGTTACATCTTATGAGGCTGACCGAGAATAATTTTTTAGCTTATGTAATAATTTTTTGAATGATATTCTTTTATTTTTTATTCCCGATAAATTTTTAAAATTTGAATGACTTATTTTAATTCATTTAAGCTTATGTATTTTCTTTAAATTATGTCCGATGCAGATTAATTGCCATTCTGCTGTTGTTTTTTTGATTCCGGTTAGATAAAGAGGGATGTAATTGAGATTGTGTTTGATGTTTCCAAAAACAGATTCAATACGCATTCGTTTGAGGTATTTTAATTTTCCTTCCACGCTGTTTAATCTTTCTCTGATTTGTTGTCGGAGGAACTCTCTTTTTTCAACATGTATTTGCCGGTATTTTCCTTTTGTACAAAGTGTAGTAAGGGTGCTTTAATCTGCATACTAAAAGTCCTAAAGATTAAAGGATATTATAAAAAAGAACTCAACCTTTCTAATGATGATTTCATAAGAGTAGCACAACAAACATTTCAGGTGCATATGAGTATTGATAATGCAAAAAAAGTTGATGCGGATTCCTTTGATACTTCTTTTATACCGTATGCTTCAACTTTACCTTAATTACACAAATTGCACTTGTGCATTTTAGGTAGTTCAGTTTTTCTTTATTGCGTAATAATGCTAATTTCTTTGTAGTTGTAAAATAATTACAACTATGACAGATGTTTTGTTAAGCCCGATCAGGTTAAATGAACTTGAACTACTCATTGAAAGTTCAGTACAAAGGGCTGTAAAATATATTAATGTTATCCCTACACAATCTCAAGCAGACCAGCTTTTAACTATACAGCAAGCGGCTGAATTTCTAAAGTTATCAGTTCCTACTCTTTACGGTTTGGTAAGCAGTTCTGCAATACCGGTAAGTAAAAAAACAAAGCGATTGTACTTTTCAAAGCAGGATTTATTGCTGTGGGTAAAAGAAAGCAGGCGCAAAACAGTTTCAGAAATTGAAGCTGAAGCGGACAGCTTTTTGCAAACTAAAAAAAGGGGAGGTAGCAAGCTATGAACTATACTACCTCCGACAAAGATTTAAAGCAGCACAAAGATAGCACAAATGGTATTGATCCTGCATTTGATTTTAGCAAAATACCACCGGCGGATATAATTGCTGAAGCGGATAAGGTTTTAAAAGAACCTTCAATCATTGGTTTGTTTACTGTTTTAAGTGGTAACGAATGGCTGAGGCAATCTAATAAAAGACATGTGCCGAATGCTTTGCATTTATGCTTATGGTATGAAGGTGAAGTATGTATTTTGTTTGCAGATACGAATTTGGAAAAGTCAATTTTAGCAGTACAGATTGCTTCACAGCTTGCCTCAAAATATAAAGTGATATACTTTGACTTTGAATTAAGTGAAAAACAGTTTGAAGCCTGGTACAGCAACAACTATCAAAACCTTTATTGCTTTCCAGAAAACTTTTACCGTGCTGAAATAAACCCAGACGAAGCAGATTATAAAGCAGCCGGATTTGAAACCATTGAAGATTATTTGAACCATTCAATCGAGCAGGTAATATTAAGCACCGGCGCAGCTATCATTATAATTGATAACCTTACTTATTTAAGAAGTGAAACTGAAAAGGCTAAAGATGCTATGCCATTGATGAAGCACTTCAAGGCATTGAAGCGCAAATACAGCCTTTCCATACTTGCATTAGCACATACTCCCAAAAGAGATTTGGGCAAACAAATAACCCGCAATGACTTGCAGGGAAGTAAGATGCTTATAAACTTTTGTGATAGCTCATTTGCAATTGGTGAAAGCACAAAAGATAAGTCCTTACGGTACATTAAGCAGATCAAAAGCAGGAACACAGAAATAATTTATGATGCTGAAAACGTTGCTGTCTATCAAATACTAAAGCCTGATAATTACTTACACTTTGACATTGTGGAATATGGAAGGGAAAGCGAACACCTGAAACACATAACCGAAAAAGATCGTGCTGCACAAATCAATGAAGCTGTAGAATTAAAAAGCAGTGGAGTTTCAAACACGGATATTGCCAGAAAGTTTGGAGTTAGTGAAGGGGCTGTAAGAAAATGGCTAAAGAAAGCAGAAAAGCATTAAATACTCGTACTACTCGTACTGTTCGTACTAAGTACGAGTGGTACGAAATGGTACGAATAACAGAAATGAAACAGTAATAAACATGCACAGTTACACATCACATCATAAACCGCACTTCCGCAAGCTCCCTACCCACTTGCTGTACCCCTTTCAAAATACGCTGCGTTTGTGTAGGCGAAGGTTTTTTAATGCCTTTGATGTATTGAGCCAAAAGGCTTTGGTTAATGCCTATACGTTCACTCAATGCTTTTGCATTAATTACTTTATAAAATTCAAAAAACTGTGGCAAGTCCAAAGTTATCTTCAGATCATTTTCAGTAATTCTTTTACCCTCTTTTTCAAAGTAAAGGTTAAGAGCTTGCAGCATATTTGCTTTAAGTGCTTCCAAAGAACCGCCAACGGTATAAACCGAATATTTTTCAGCATAAGCCGAATAACCGGTTTTTGTTTTCTCTACAATCATTTCAATTTTCATAACACACCTTTTTTATTTTATACCAGCATCTTTTTTAATTTTCTTTTCCAGCCCTTTACCTACTTCATGGCTGCCATGATAAGGGCAAACAACTTGTCCTTTTTTAGTAGCATGTTCCATAATCATATGGCTGCCTGCTTGCCTAACTACAAACCAGCCATCTTTTTTAAGCAGCCTTACCAGCTCGCTGGACTTCATTTTATCAAAGGTAATAAAATTATTACTTTATGAATAGCTACCGTTACACATTCGAGCCATATAAAGGAATGAAAAGCCGGTACACCTGTCCTGGTTGCGGTAAGAATAAGACATTTACCAGGTACATTGATACGGAAACTGGAAACCACATAAGCGAAGATGTAGGCAAGTGCACCGTGAAATTAACTGCGGCTATCACTATAAGCCTAAACAATATTTTGAAGCACACAAACCTTTAGTTGATCTGAACGCTGAACCTGCCTACCGGACAGGCAGGTTTTCTTACACTATAAAAAAGACTAAAACAAAACCGGATATAATAAAAGAAAAAGTATCTGCTATTCCTGCTGAAGTATTTAAGCAAAGCCTGAAGTTGTACAACGAAAACAATTTTGCACAGTTCCTTACAAAACATTTCGGATATGAAATTACAAGTAATGTGGTGAGCAAATATTTTATTGGAACATCAAAGCATTGGAACGGTGCATCGGTATTTTGGCAAATAGATAGTGCAGGCAAAATACGAACAGGTAAAATAATGCTGTACAATGCTGATACAGGCAAAAGAGTTAAAGAACCTTACAATCACATTAACTGGGTTCATAGTGCCTTAAAACTGCCTGAATTTGGGGTACAGCAATGTTTCTTTGGTGAGCATTTGATTAATCAAGATTTTTTCAAACCCATTGCAATAGCCGAAAGCGAGAAAATAGCAATCATTGCAAGTGTTTATTTACCGCAATTTATTTGGTTAGCATGTGGACAGCTACAGGGCCTACCAGTTGACAAATGCAAAATATTGAAAGGACGAAAGGTTGTACTGTTCCCCGACCTGAAAGCATTTGTCAAATGGAAAGTAAAAGCAAAACAGCTTTCCGGTATTGCACACATTACCGTTTCCGATCTGTTGGAAAAAAAAGCACCTGAAGCAGATAAGCAGGAAGGCTATGACTTAGCAGATTATTTACTAAAGTTTCCTGTACAGGCTTTTCAGATTGAACCCAAAGAAGATATACAGCTTAATGCAATGAAATTGTTTCCATGATGGGTGAAACACTTACCGGAACCGATTTTAATAAATTAATCATTGCAGGCATAAAAACAAAATGCGGCAAGGTGTACGATCTGAAAGGTTTCAATCTCTTGAACCCTTACTGGTGGCTGTGGGAGTTGACGGGTTCGAACCGCCGACCCTCTGCTTGTAAGGCAGATGCTCTGAACCAGCTGAGCTAAACTCCCAATTGAGGATTGCAAAAATAAGGGGAAAAGCAGTTCTGAAAAAATTGATACCAATAGATTTACTACAATGTTAGTAGTCAATGAACAACATTCTTTTCATCAACAAACAACATTATTAAAATTTTGGTTTTCCACAAATTAGGAATTTACATACTTCTCAATATTTAAACACCTTTCCACCTGCTATTACTTGTTGTATTTTTTCATCAAATATTGCCTTTTGACCACTTCGTACTGCAGCATTCGTCATGATGGTTGCTATAGAATGAGTATAGCCGGCTTCTACCGGAGCATTAGGTTCTTTACGATTGCGAATACATTCCATCCAGTTTAGCATATGTGCATTTGTTAGCGGATCACTACCTGTATTAGCAGAAGCTACCACTTCTGTTTGCTGTTTTACAAGGCTTAATTCCGGCAATAAATTAGGTTCCATGTTCATTGCATCTGCATGCTGCTTTCTTAAACCACCCGTTGGAGAAACTTTATTGGTGATCAAATTCAATTCACCACCATTAGAAAAATAAAGTTCTGCAGGTCTTTCATCACCATTGTGCATTCGTGAAGTAAATACCACCTGGAAACCTGATTTAGGATCATTGGAAGGACCGTAATCGAAAACTGCTGTCGTGGTATCCCAATTCCGGCGACCATCTTTCCACATATAAATTCCTCCATTTGCAACTACACTTCTTGGGTGCTTTAGCCCCGTAAACCAATGCACGGTATCTATCTGGTGCGACATCCATTGCCCGGGCATTCCGGAAGAGTAAGGCCAAAATAGACGATATTCCAAATATTTTCTCGGATCCCACGGCTCAAAAGGACGATTCATTAAAAATCTGTTCCAATCAACATCTTCTTTTTTAATTTTATTCACAAGAGCAGGTCTTCGCCAACGACCGGGTTGATTTACATTCCAGCTCAATTCAACCATTGTTATTGGCCCAAATTTTCCTTGCTGAATAAAATCTGCTGCTGCTTTATAGTTGTCACCACTTCTTCTTTGCGAACCAATTTGAACTATCTTTTTGGATGCTCTAACCGCTTTTAAAGCAGCAATATTATCATCCATTGTTTCAGCGAAAGGCTTTTCTGTATAAGCATCACATCCTGCTTTTACTGCTTCTATTGTATGTAATGCATGTTGAAAATCAGCAGTACTTATAATTACTGCATCAACAGACTTACTGTTGTATAAAGCTTCATTATTAGGATAAGTTTTTACATCATGACCAACTTGTTGCTTTAGATAATTACCTCCTTCTTCTTTTCTTACTCTCCATATATCTGATAAAGCAATGATATCAAAATTCATTTCCCTATTATACTTTAAAAAGCTGGGTAATAATGAGGAACGAAAACGATCAGAAAAACCAATAACACCAACATTTATCCTGTTATTAGAACCAATTATACGACCATAGCTTTTTGCTCTTAAACCCAATGTTCCAAGATAAATACCAGCAGCTGTTTTTGATGTTTTTGAAATGAATTCCCTGCGTGATGACATAAGAGAAAGAATTAAAAATGTAAAAGGTAAAATTTGTTATTTTTCACTATTCACCATTGACCACCCACCATTCACAACTACTTCAACTCCTGAATTTTAAGACTGCGAAATGAAACAAGGTCCCCATGATCCTGAAGTAAAAGATGCCCTTTAGGTGCCAATCCGAAATTTGGCCATACTGCGTACTTACTTCTTGCCACCAGTGCATGAAAATAAGGAGCACCTCTTTGATATTCTACTACCTTCCATCCATTCAGCCAGTGCTCTACTCTATTGTCTGGATAAACTACTATCATTCCGCGGTTCCATTCGCCAATAGGTCGCCTGGCTCTTGATTCTTTTATAGAAGGAATTAGGTCATATAAGGAAGCCAATGTACGGTTGCCAACTACTCCTTCTTTTGCATCAGGATGCTTTTCATCATCTAAGATCTGGTATTCCAACCCAATTGCAGAACCAGTATTTTTTTCCTGCTCGGTAACAAAATATTTAACACCGCTATTAGCTCCTTCAGTAAATTTAAATTCAAACTGAAAAATAAAAGCACCAAATTGTTTGGTTGTTACAATATCACCACCGCCTGTTGACTCGCCTCCAGTTGTTGGTAGAACAGAAAGTACACCGTCTTTAATTTCCCACCCTTTTGCAGGAAAGTGCTCTTTATAAGCACCTCTCCAACCTGTAGTTGTTTTACCATCCCATAAAAAGGAAACACCATTCTTTCTTTCAGCTTCAGAAAGATCATTAGGAATTAAGTTTACTACAAATACATTGGTATAAGGAGAAGGTTTAAGATTATTAGTTTGTATTCTTATGTTCCGCCAACGCATTTGCTTTCCTTCATCTTCCTTTCTATTAATGGAATGCACCTGTAAAGCAATAAAACCCTTTGTTGTCATATCATCAACTATAAAAGCAGCCGGAATGCCATTGATCCATGTTCTGATGCTATTTCCAATAGCTTCTATACGAGCTTTATTCCACTGCCCGTTACGATAAGCAGTTTTCGCAGAAGGATTCAGATCAAGAGGATATAGCCAATCTCTTCTTGCTTCATCATAAATTCCCCCTGTCCACTTTCGTTTCGATGGATCAATTTCGAACTGGTATCCGTGAACTCTTCCATCTTTGTAGTTCTTTTTACTTTCACTTCGAAATTGTACTCCTGAATTTATGGTGCTGTCAACTTTAAATTCGAGTTCTAAAATGAAATCACTATATTCCTTTTCAGTTGCCAGGAACGAATTTGGTTCATTCATTACTGTTGTGCCAACTATTTCTCCATTTTCAACTTTATAAGGTGCATTACCATTTAATTGCTTCCACTCTTTCAAATCCTTACCGTTAAATAACGATTGCCATTGAGGAGTTTGTGCAATAGCAGGCAAACAAGGCAAAAGCATTAATATAAACAGCAGTAAATTCTTCAAGTAAATATTTTGTGGTGTTACAGGCATTTACATCATGATAATTTTAAGGTAACTATTTCTCAGTTAATCAACAAGAACATATTTATCCCTATTTTAACAACATAAGCAACCGTAAGATTTATACGAACGTATTATCCTTAAGTAATCTCAATTAAAGATTTAGTTTAGTTATCAAACTTCAGTATATGAAATCTACAATCATCCTTCTTACCACGGTAATGTTATACATCTCATGTAGCAAAAGTAGCGGTGGCGGAACACCTGATCCACCAACACCTCCTTCTCAAAATGCTTGTAGTGGTACTGCCGGCAGCTTGTTTACCGCAGCAAGAACAATTATTCGCACAAATTGTGCAATATCAGGATGCCATACAACACCCAATCCCCAAAATGGAATCAACTTTTCGGATGATTGCCAGATCGTTACTCAAAAAAATCTAATTAAAGCAAGAGCAATTGATGCCCATGGTACACCAACACAAATGCCGCCGCCACCACATCCGGGACTTACTGCCGCAGAAAGGCAAACAATAACCAATTGGTTAAATGCAGGTGGAAGATATACGGATTAAGTACGGTTAGAAAAGCAACTGAGTTTGGAACTGTAACGTGTTTTAATTATTTTAGTTCCAAACCAAAAAAATGCCTGTAAAGATTCCAACTAACCAGATACAAGACTTACAACAAATTGAAGCTGTAGTTTCCGGGCCTGATGGTGCTAATCGCTTATTTACCATCAGTGGGCGAATACAGTCTTCAATTAATGCATTTTCTAACAGCAGCAATTTTGTACAACAGAAAGAAACATTCATGGTATTGATGGGTCCTGTTCTATCAAGGAGACAGTTTATTCGTGGTAGCGGTACTGTTGCCATCTCCAGTGTTCAAACAAATACACAAACAGTACCGGCTTCTTCTGGATGGACCTTAGGTTTAGTGGATGTAGATTGGGATGATGAATCCGGCCAGGTTGAATTGAGAATTGAAGCTATTGCACAATCCTCAGGAACAAATAATTCTGTCCAAATATCAGGCGCAACTTTCCAGGTTACAGTACTTGCAGAAATTTCAGAGTAATTACTTCCTTGTAATGAATTTTGAAGTATGGTTTAAGCTTCTTTATTGGTAACTACTGATAACCGGGTAAACTCTGATCCACTGAAGATTTTAGCGAGGCCAATATTCTTTGATTTATGGTATTCACTAAGATTGGCATCAGAAACTACACGCCAGAAATTTTTGGTTTTTAATTCACTGTAATCCTTTCCCTGAACTATTAATCCGCGAATAGAATTTCTCCTTTTAAAATCTATCTTAATTGCTTTGTTTTTAGGAATTTCTTTTTCTGAATTTAAAAATTTTTCTATTTGTTCAACTGTCATAATTTGAAAGGTAAGGAATTATTGATTTTTGCTTTTAATGTATAAAAAATTAAAAGATACTTAACATAAATACTTCTATTCATCTTTTTTTCCAGAGAAAAGCTTTTTAAAAGTATCACCTAAACTCTCTTTTTCATTTTCCCGACTTTCTTTTTCTTTTGCTCTTTCTTTTTTCCTGGCTTCTCTTTTCTTTAAAGTTTTTCTGTCCCATGTAAATTTATTTTGTACCGGAAAATAGTATCTAAGGTTAATGTAAACTGTATTGATTTTACTTAGCTCTTTGTCGCCGCCTAAAATATTTACACCGTTTATCAGGTGAAACCCTAATAATCTAAAGCCAACAGCCGGACCTGCACCATACTTTTGCAATCCTTTAAAGTCATTGAAGTAAGTAACATTACCACCGTAGGTTAAATTTATACGCCCTCTTTTCATCCACATACCGGCTTTATATCCTATAACATTGTCACCAAAATTATATTCCATATTTCCGGATGCGCCAATGATATGTGGCTTAGCTAAAGCCATTTTTCTCCAGTGCGCTTCACCACCTAACTCAATAGCAGTTGATCTTCCTTTTTGTAAACCAATGATTACTCCATGGTTTCGCTGAAATAATTTTTTTGGAGGAGAAGCCATATAAATTTTATCATCTTGCAGTTCTTGTAAACTATTGGAATTTTGTGAATTTGATGTAAATGCAAGTTGAGCGTTTGAAGAAATAGATATCAACAAAATGGAAAGACACAAAATTACTTTCATAGATATTGGAACTATGGGCATTTAACGCCATGTCTTACCCTGAAATAGGTTGACCATTTTGGGTTATTAAATATTGTTTCAATTTAGTTTTATTTACCCGGAACATTGATAAGCTCTAAAAAAATATTCCTGCGGTTTTTTTAACCTTATCAACATT
>MWVY01000064.1_pt1 | contig 24540 bp, 25 predicted proteins | sample 1047251 | NCBI WGS metagenome assembly MWVY01 (sample SAMN06349983, study PRJNA376086) | soil metagenome | isolation source: MS7-5 sample Antarctic (ecotone) soil | place: Antarctica | collected 2015-01-13
GTATAAGACTCTCGAAAAAGTGATGCCCGAATACAATGCGTGGAAAATCTTTTACGAGCGCAACAAACAGCTTGCCTATCTGACCGACGCGACAAAGGGAACGACGCCGATTTATCAGGAAATCCCAAACTTGAGCGCGGCAAAATCGGCTTACGGCAACATTGTCTATCGCAAAGCCCCATCGTTTCTGCGCCAAGCCGAGTTCTATCTGGGCGAAGATAAATTTCAAACGGCAGTCCGCGCATTTTTAAAGAAACACGAATTCGCCAACGCCGAATGGACGGATTTGGTGAAGGAATTTGAAACGGCAAGCAAGCAAGATTTGAAAGATTGGGCGGATGTTTGGGTAAAGCAGTACGGATTACCTTTTATTAGAACTCAATTGACAGATAAAAATTCTCTATCCAGGCTTTTATCGCAAGAAATACGTTCTGACGAAAATGCGTTTTGGCAACAGAAGGTAAAAGTTTTAACTATAACTAATAAAGGTGAAAGGAAAATTCAAGAAGTCATTTTTGAAAGAAAAAATTCAAAGAGTTGGCAACTTCCTAGAAATATTTCACAAATCCCATCAGATTATGCGCCTTTCGTTTTCCCAAACTACCAGGATTACGGCTACGGCATCTTTCTGCTTGACGAGAAAAGCCGCGCTTACGTTCTCAAAAATATCCAGAACGAAAAAGACGATTTTCTCCGCACGATGATGTGGGGAAGTTTGTGGGACAGCGTGCGCGAAGCTGAACTCGCCCCGCGCGATTACGTCGCGCTCATCATCAAAAACATCAACGTCGAAACGGACGAAGTTACGATTGCAAGTCTTCTTGCCAGAGTTTCAACGGCGATGAATTATTATCTTTCGGACACGCAAAAAGCCGAACTCGCGCCGCAGATTGAAAAACTTCTTTTGGAAAAAACACAGACAGCAAACACGCTCGGACAAAGAATTACATATTTTCGCGCTTTCCTAAATCTCGCTAATTCGGAAAGCGCACGAAATACGTTAAAAGATGTTCTTTCGGGCAAACTAAAGATAAAAGATTTGGCGTTAAAGCCAAAAGACAAATTCGATATTGTTACCAAATTGTTAATTTTGGGCGACAAAGACGCGCCGCAGCTTCTCGCAAATTTAGAGAAAACCGAAATCGACGACAGCGCAAAACGCTATGCTTATGCCGCGAAAGCCGGAATTGGAACAATGGAAAACAAAGCGAAATTTTATAACGATTTTGTCAGCAACAAAGAAATTTCCGAAAGCTGGATTGAAGCCGCGTTTGTGCCGTTTAATTCTATCAGACAAGATGATTTAACTTTGCCTTACCTGAATAAAGCATTAGCGGAACTTCCGAATTTGAAAAAGAATCGTAAAATCTTTTTTATTAACGGCTGGCTTTCTGCATTCATCGGCGGGCAAAAAAGCGAGGAAGCACTGGCGATTGTGAACAGGTTTTTAACGGAAAATCCGAATCTGGATAAAGATTTGCGGTTGAAGATTTTGGAAAATGCGGACGGGCTTGAACGAGCGGTGAAGATTCGCGCAAAATTTGGGAAGTAGTTTCCCGCAAAGGCGCAAAGACGCAAAGAAGAAATAAGAGAAGTATAAAAGTTTTATTATATTTGACAAGACAAAATAGTAAACCAAATGAATTAACTTGCAAACAAACTCATTGAAAGCAACGTAAAAATCTTCTCTTTCTTTGCGTCTTTGCGCCTTTGCGGGAAAAAATTATGACCGAAAATGAAATCTCAAAAATAATCGTTGACGCGGCATTCAAAATTCACATAACTTTTGGTCCCGGTTTGCTTGAGTCAGTTTATGAAACGGTTCTCGCTTACGAACTCGAAAAACGCGGTTGTCAGGTTATTCGCCAGCAAGCGATTCCGGTTATTTATGAAGAAGTTCAACTCGATGTCGGTTTTCGGGCGGATTTGATTGTTAATCGCAAAGTTATAGTTGAGGTTAAGTCAATTGAGGCAATCGCGCCGGTGCATCCAAAACAATTACGGACTTATTTGCGCTTGACCGATTTGCATCTCGGTTTGCTGATAAATTTTAATGTGGATTTGATTAAAAACGGGATTAAAAGAGTTGTGAATGATTTGTGAGATATTTCCCGCAGAAAAAAAATTAATTTCCCGCAAAGACGCAAAGGCGCAAAGAAAGAGAAAAAGAAATTTTAGAAAACAAGCACAATTTTATTTTTATTATTGCCTAACTGATACGAAACACAGTCCCGTCATAAACCCTTTTTGAAAGGAAGTAAATTAAATTTCTTTGCGCCTTTGCGTCTTTGCGGGAAATTAATTAACCGCTCAAAAAAATCCGAAAATGCTCATTCAAATGAGTTGAATCGAAAACATTCTTGACACCATTTTTATTAATCGAAATCCAATTGAGCAAGCCGTTTGAGTGAACCAGCAAAAGTTCGGCGTTATGTTTGCCGATGCCGAAATGCGTTAGTTTTGCATACGCCAACGCGCCGCCGCGCATAAAACCGTCGTTTGGAGTCCGCGTCCAACCCGCTTCGAGCGTCAGACATCTGACACCTTGACGAAGACGCAGAAGCGAGCCGACGAGATTAGCGTTTCCAAAAGCGAAACGATGCGGATTTTCATTTTCTATCGTAATACTTGAATTATTTCGATTGGCGAAAGACGCGATTTCCAGCAGCGCGTCAAACAGCCATTTTACGCCGGTTGAACGAAGCGCGTCGTTGGTATTTTTCAGCTCAAGATATGCGGCAACATCGCCGCGCCCGTCGCTTCGTGCTTTGTGAATGGCTTCGTTAAGTTTCTGCGTCCAAACTTCGTTGAGTTCGTTCATTACTTCTAGAGCATAAAACCGTCATTGGATAAATGCAATTTCGTGTTATTATTTTGATATTTGTTAATCTTAAATTGTCGCGGATTCTAATGATTTTATGATTAACGACTAACAATTAACAATTTACAAATTTTTATGAAAAATTCGGCAATCATACTTTTTTTAATTTTATTTTCACTAACGGCTTTTGCCCAAAAGCCTAAATCGTCTAAAAATCCCGCCAAAACAAAATTAGCTAAAACAACTCCGGCAAACGCCGCGGGCGGAAAAGAAGCATTTGAAAAAGCGGTTAACCTGACAAACGCGGCGGAAAGAATCGCGGCTTTGCAAAAATTTGTTGGCGGTTTCCCAAAATCGGACGAGAAAACTCACGCATTGGAACTTATCGTCAGCGGACGCGCCGAAATTGCCGACGAAAAATTGCGTTTGGGCGATACGCAAAGCGGTGTCAAACTTTTCAAACTAGCCATCAAAGACGCGCCGATGCCCGTTTCCGACAAACTTTTCACCAAAGTTATTCTGCAAGTTCCGACAAATCTTTTCCTTCGCGGCGAGCGCGGCGCGGCTTTGGAAGCGGCAAAAATGATTGAGGCAAAAATTGACGGTAACGCTAATCAACTGCTCGGTTTGGCGACGTTTTATCTCGGAACGGAAAATGCCGCCGAAGCTAGACGGCTCGCCGAAAAAGCCATTTTGATTGAACCCAATCTGCCGGCGGCTTATCAAACTTTGGGACTTGCCAAGCGTTTGGATTTTCAATTGGAAGACGCGGCAAACGCTTACGCCAAAGCGTTGGAACTCGACGCGGATTCAATCGTTTCCAAACGCAGTTTGGCGGAAATGAAACGCGCCGTCGGCAAGCCAACCGAAGCAGTTGAGTTATATCGTGAAATTTTGACAAAAGATGAAACTGATGCGGCGGCGCAGACGGGTTTGATTCTCGCGCTTTTTGATGCCGAAAAACGGTCGGAAGCCGAGCAGGAAATGGCAAAATCGCTCGAACAAAATCCGAATAATTTGTTTTTGTTGGTCGGCGCGGCTTACTGGTATGCGGCGCACGAATATGGAGCAAAAGCAGTCGAACTCGCCAACAAAGCCGTCGCTGTTGAACCTCGTTATACTTGGGCGCATATCGCTCTGGCGCGTGGACTTATGCAGGAAAAACGTCCGCTCGAAGCAGAACGCACGCTGCTCGCGGCGCGGCAATACGGAAATTTTCCGACGCTTAATTACGAACTTGCGTCCGCTCGTCTGGCGGCGGGATTTTACCGCGAAGCCGCTAACGAATTGAAGAAAACTTTCGCGGTCAAAGACGACTTAATCATAACACGGCTCGGCGGGCGTGTGCCTAAACAAGCACAAAGTTTCACCGAACTGCTGGCGATGGAACGGCAGGCGAGTATTTTTGAACCGATGGCGGCAGATAGTCCGGCAAGTGCCGAAAAACTCAAATCCTTGCTTAATTTTTCGCAGCAAATTGATTCCGCTAATTTGAATGAAACAGCAATTTCGAACGCGGCAGATGATTTTGTTAAGGGCGACGATAATATGAAACTGCACCGCCAACTTTATGCGGTAAACCGGCTTTTGGAAAAAAGAACGGCGGTGGCGAAGGCTTTGGAATTAACGAAAGCGGCGGTTGGCGGCGTTGACGCGGCGTTGAATGTGGCAACTCCGGCAGCGGCGGTTTTGGCGGACGAACTTTATGACAGCCGCACTATTGCCATTTCCCGCAATGAATTTGTCATTGTTCCTGATATTCCGCGCCAGACGCTTTCCGGCATCTTGCGCGGCAGAATTGAAACACTGACCGGGCGGGCTTTGCAGCAGCAGGAAAAACCTGCCGAAGCCGTAACGCGGTTTAAGCGTGCTTTAAGCGTTTTGCCTGAAAAAAGCGCGTGGTGGCGCGATTCGATGTGGCAGCTCGGCGCAGCATTGCAAAGCGAAGGAAAACCGACGGAATCTCTCGACGCTTATGTTAAAAGTTATATGAGTGGCGCGCCCGATGTGGGAAAACGCATTATTATCGAATCGCTCTATCAGCAAATCAACGGCAATCTTGAAGGTTTAGACGAGAAAATCGGTGCAAAACCTCTGCCGACGATTGCCGCCTTGCCGATTGAAGAGGAAAAAAGTCAGACAGTTGCCCAAGCAATCGCAACTCCGGCGGCTCAAACCGCGCCGATACTGGAAACAACGCCCGAAATTAAGCCGATGCCGCAAGCCGGTGAATCTGCTTTGCCAATTGCGGAAGCCAAACCGACACCGGAAGTTTTAAGCAGTCAGATAGCGAAAACATTACCCAAAGCCGAAAAAATAATCGAAAATCCGGTTAAGATTGAAACCGCGCCAACGCCTGAAACTACGCCGACACCGGAAGTTCAGCCGAGTTTTGAAACAACGCCGAAACCGACTCCCGAAATCACACCGACGGCTGAACTTATCACCGCGCCGACACCGGCAGCGAAAACCGAAACTGCGCCGGAAGTTCTGCCGACACCTGAAATAAAAACCGTCACAGAACCGAAATTGAAGAAACCGAAAACAATTAAAAATCAGCCTTCGGCAGACAATCCCGATAAAACGCAAAAACTAATTTTTGAACCGATTATTATTACCGTTCCAAAAACTGAAGCGGTGATAACGCCGAAAACCGAGGAGAAAATAATCGAAACCGCAGTCAATGAAAATCCGGTTTCTCAAATCAAATCTGATGAAACGGCGGCTGTCGCAAAAGCGGACAATAAAAAAACCACTTTAAACAAAACCAGGTCGCGGATTGTTGCAGAAAACAAACCGGAAGAAGTTTCGCAATGTAAAATACTAACCAGCGAAGAAGCCGTTTCGATTTTAAACAGCGGCGGCAGTTTGGGCGTGTTGGTTGGTTTTGAAGACGGGCGCAGCGTCAATGAAATTACGGCTTTTTCCGACAGTCCGAAGGATTTGGAAATCAGGTTTGAGCCGGAAATCGGCGGGCTTTCCGGTCGCGCATTTTTTGTCATCAAATCCGTCAGCGCAAATAAAGGCGAATTTACCGTTACGTTTGAATCTACGTGCGGTAAAAAGGAAGTTTTAGTCAAGGTGCGTTAGATTTTTATGAAAGGGTTTGTTTTCTTCTTTGTTTTGTTTAGTTTTCCCGCTCTGAGCGGTTATGCCCAGAAAATTGTAAAAATCGAAAAACCAACTCAACCGGCTTTGGAAGTAAATCAATTTTCGACGGAAATTTCCGAAAAGGAATGGCAAATTATTATTGATTCTTTGCAGGCGGAAGACTGGGAAAAGAGCGCGTTTCTCGCCGGGCAATTGATAAATCGTGTCAAAACCGACAATGAAAAGAAACGACTTGCCCGGCTTCGCTATATTTATCTCTACGCACTGGCAGGAAAAATTATTGCATTTTCGGAGGCAAATAAAAAATCCGAAGAAGCGGCGGCGCGTGAAGAGTTACGGAAAGCGGCGGACAGTTTTGTCGGTAAAGAGTTTGTTCTGCCGCCGCGCCGGTTTCTGGCAAATTGTAATCAAGTTTTAAATTATATCTGCCCGGTCAAAAATAACGATAATGCTTTGCGCGTAACGGCGACCAACAAAGAAGGAACGGCAATTCATTCGTTTGAGCTTATTTTGTTTGACCAAAAAGTTGATTTGAAAGATTTTACCGGAAAAGAAACATTTTTGGGCGGAATTTTAGCAAAGGTGGAATTTAACGAAAATAAATCATATCCGTGGATAATGCGTCTTTCTTTCGTCAGAGGATTCATTCGCGTGATTGTTACAAAGTAGATAAGGTAAAAAAAAGTAAAAAGGCTTCCTCACAACAGAGAAATTTTTAACGTAAAGGCGCAAAGGTTATTTATGAATTTTTGCTTTTTACTTTTAGCTTTTTATTTTTACCTTTCCATCTTTTGCCTCTAACGCTTTCACAGTTTTGCTAAATATGCAACTATTTATTTCTACGTTTGCCTTTTTATTGATATACTTAAATTGTATTTTGCAACTTTGGCAAATTTACAATCGTAAAGTTACGTCGTAAGTTCTTTATACGCAAAATTTTTCAGGAGCAGATAAGAAAATGGGATTGTGGGCGAGAATAAAAAGGATATTTCGCGCTGGAACAGGCGCGGCGTTGGACAAGGTGGAAAACCCGGAAATGGTGCTTCAGCAAACCATCCGCGATATGCGCGACCGCGTGCCGGAACTTAATAATTCGGTGGCGCAAGTGATGGCGACCGAGCGACTTTTGGCAAAAAACAGAGAAAATCTTGAAACTCAAGTCGTTGACCTCGATTCAAAAATCAAAGCGTCGGTTAAAATGGGACGCGATGATATTGCGACAGCGTATATCGGTCAATTGCAGCAGGCGCAGCTTGATTTGGAACGAACCGGCGCACAACTCGAACACGCGGCAAACGCATCAAAGCAAGCCTTGAAAGCGCGTGATAATTACGTTTTGAATATGAAGAAGCGCAGTGCGGAAGCAATGCAGCTGATCAGCGCATCAAAACAAGCCAAATTGCAGGAGCAACTCGCGCAAACGATGGAAACTTTCAACATCGGCGATGACGCTTCGACCTTTAACGAAATGCGCGAAAAAATTGACCGCCGCGTTGCCGCCGCCGAAGCCAAACTCCAACTCGGCGCAAGTTCGGTTGATACGCAGATGCAGGACATTGAGCGTGAAGCGATGGATATTCAACTTCAGGACAAACTGCTTGAATACAAGCAGCAAATGGGTTTGCTCGGCAAAGGCTCGGACACGAGCGGTAAACAGATTTCCGCCGCTTCGGAAGTTAAGGACGAAACACAAATACAGGATCAAGTGCTTTTAAGTGAAGCTAACGAACAAAAATGAGCGTGACCATTACCGAAAAAAACGAAACCTTTGTCTTGCCGTCTTCAAAAAAAATGGCGGGAAAGGGGTTTTTTACCCATAATGGAAGAATTAACCGAGCAAGCAGCGAAAGTTGAAACTCTCGAATCGGAAATTGAAAAATTAAAAGCGGAATTAGCGAAACTCAAACGGCAAAATTAGCATCTAGTAATTGTTATGGCAGATTTAGCAAAATATCAACAGGAAATCAGCAAGTTTAACTCTTCTTACGCCAAAGAAGCCATCAAAGAGCCGGTCAATTTTTGGGGTTTGGCAGGTTTTGCGGTTGCGGCAGCTTATACGCAAAGTGTTATCCCTTTGCTTATTGCGCTCATTTTTGAAATGGCTTATATATTTATAGTTCCGCAGCTTCCGGCTTATCGCCAATTGGTTAACCGGCGCGAAAAAGAGCGACTTCGTGAACTGGCTAAATCTAATCGCAAAAAATTGATAAATTCTTTTACGCCGCGCGAACGCGAAGCGGTTATTTATCTTGAACAACAAAAAGGTAATATTCAGGAGAATTATTTCAAATTTACAGGCGCACGTGAATTGCCATCAAATTTAGTTACGCTTGACCAGCGTTGGGAAGATTTTGTTGATTTGCTGGACGTTTATCGTCGTCGCAAGAAGCATTTGAAATCTATTAACCGGCAAGCCGTTCATAATCAGCTTTCACAAGCCTTTCGTGCTGCCGAGAGCGCGGATGATGAAAAAACAAAACGGATTCAGCAAACAAACGTCGAGATTTTAAAACGCCGTCTGGCATCTTTCGACGAACTCGAACGAAGCGTTAAACTCGTCGAAGGACAGCTGCAATCTATCGAAAATTTCTTTGGTTATCTTAATGACGAAATAGTTACGATGTCCACGCCCGAAAAATTCTCCCTGCTTGATTTTGAGCAGCTTTCCGATTCGATTGCGATGACCAAACAAATGCTCGACTCAACTTCCGACGCGATGGGCGCACTCGACGCGCACAACCGGCAAATGGGAAATTACGAACTTCTTCCTAATTCAAATTCGTGAGTTATGCAAAATACAGGTTTAATCGAAAAGATTCAGAAACTTCCACCCGAAATACTTGTCGAAGTGGAGCATTTTATTGATTTTCTCGCAGAAAAACAGAAGGTTAAACAACACATCGAAACTGATGCGGGATTTATCGGTTTTAATCGGAAAGACTGTGAGAAAACGGGGAACGTAAATTTGCGTGAATGCGGCATCAACGCGAAAGAAGCTGCCGCGCAACGTGCCGCACTCGCCACTTTTGTTGAAGATTGGGAACGTCCCGAAACGGAAATCTATGACAAACTATAAACGCGGCGATGTTGTTTTAATTTTGTTTCCTGATTCAAATTTTCAAACGGCAAAAAACGCCTCGCGTTCGTTGTTCAATCGGACAATCTGCAAACCAATTTTTCGCTGATGAACTTTTTCAGTCCAAAAACTGCCGCCGCAAGATATTCAAAAGGTCGTCCGTTTTTTCATCCATTAATAATTAGTCGAATAAAGGAATTCTTAAAATTAAACAAATCTTTGCCGAACGCTTTAGATGTCGGTTGCGGCACAGGTCTTTCTGCAACTGCTTTAAAGGAAATTGCCGAAGCGGTCATTGGAATTGATGCTTCGTCGGAAATGATTGCCTTCGCACCGAAAGATAACGACATAAAATATCTTGTTTCAAAAGCCGAAAATCTTCCGTTTGATGAGAATAAATTCGATTTAATCACGATGAGCCAAGTTTTTCATTGGCTTGACTTCAGCGTATTTTTTTCAGAAGCAAGAAGAGTTCTTAAAAACAAAGGCTGGATGATTATTTACGACAATTATTTTTCGAGTCGGATGCCTGAAAATCCCGGATTTCAAACTTGGTATAAAGAATTTTATCTCAAAAAATTTCCGACTCCGCCGCGAAATTGGGTTTCATTTACCGCCGAAGAAACCGAAAAAGAAGGTTTTTATTTAATCAAACACGAATGGATTAAAAATACAATTGATTTTTCGCTTGGAGAATTGACGGGTTTTTTACTGACGCTTACTAACGTCATTGCGACGGTTGAAGGCGGAAACGAAAAAATCGAAGATGTCGAATCTTGGTTGACAGAAAATCTCTCTCCATTTTTTCAAGGGGCAAGGGAAGAATTTTTGTTCAGTGCGCCGATTTGGTTTCTGCAACGCGAATTTTAACTTTCTGTTTCAAATTCATTTCTCAAACTTGTAACTCAACAAATTTCAAATTAAACTGTTTGTTTTCGGAATAGTCCGAATTTATTCACTAATCTTAAACAAATTATTATAAAAGGATTTAACAACATTATGAAAAAAGTAGGTATTTTAACGGGACGCGAAGTTACGTTTCCCGAATCAATTATTAGAAGCATTAACGAAAAAGGCAACGGCGAAGTCGTCGCCGAAATGGTCAAAGTCGGCGGCATTCGCCTCGACGAAGAAAAGAAATATGACGTGATTATTGACCGCATTTCGCACGAAGTTCCATATTACCGCGCAGCACTCAAGCGAATGGCACTCGAAGGAACTTACATTATCAATAATCCGTTTTGGTGGTCGGCGGACGATAAATTTTTTAACTTTTCACTCGCCGCCAAACTCGGCGTGGCGATTCCGAAAACCGTTCTGCTTCCGCAGCAAGATTACATTCCCGACATTACTAGCGAAAGTTTGAGAAATCTCGAATTTCCGCTTGATTGGGAAGGTATTGTTGAGCATGTCGGTTTTCCCGCGTTTTTGAAACCGTTTGACGGCGGCGGCTGGAAAAATGTCTCGAAAATTCATTCTTTGGAAGAACTTTGGTATGAATATAATCAAACGGGAAAACTTTGTATGACTTTGCAGGAAGGCATCGAGTTTGACCAATTCGTGCGCTGTTACTGCGTCGGACAGGAAAAAGTTTTGGTTATGCCGTATGACCCGTCAAAACCGTATCTTTCGGGAATGCAGTATGTCAATGTTGACGATTATCTTTCGCCCGAACTGCACGCGAGAGTTGAGAAAGACGTTATCACGATTTGCAAAGCTCTCGGATATGATTTGAATACGGTTGAATTTGCCATTAAAGACGGCGTTCCGTATGCGATTGACTTTATGAATCCTGCGCCCGATGCCGAAATTGCTTCGGTTGGCGAATACAACCACAATTGGATTGTTAATGCGCTGACTGATTTTATTTTTGAAAAATTGGAGAAGGGTTTTGAAACGCCCGAATATCGCTGGTCTGCGCTGTTGAGTCCGCCAGCCCAAATCGCTAAAGAGAAAACAACGGCTAAAGCGAAAACAGCGAAAACAGCAAAAACAACAAAAACAACCAAAGAGAAATCGCAGGCGAAAAATGCCGGCGCAAAGTAAAAATTAAAAAGGCAAAGTAGATATTATTTTGCCTTTTTTCTTCAATAAAGCATCTTATTCAAAAATATTCAAAAATGTTTTCGGTTCTTCAGTCTTCGTTTTCAATTACAAACCGGTAACCGACTCCGCGCACGGTTTGCAGAACCTTCGGATTATTTGGTTCATCTTCCAGATATTTGCGAAGCCGCACAATAAAATTATCAATCGCCCGCGTGTCGGTGTCTTCGTGCAAATCCCAAACTTCCTCCAAAATCGTTTTGCGCGAAACGGCATTTCCGGCGTTTTCAATCAGATGGCGAAGCAGTTTAACTTCCATCAAAGTCAGACGAATCGTTTCCGCTTCGGTTTTTATTTCCAGATTCGTAAAATCAATTGTTTTATTATTGATAGCAAAAATTTCCTTTGCAATCGGCGAACTCTGAAAGGAATTTTTTTCACGTTTGAGCCATTCGCGTCGCCGCAGCAAACCGTTTAAACGCGCCATAAAAATTGAGAGTTCAAAAGGCTTCGGCAGATAATCATCCGTTCCTGCCGCAAAGCCTTGAAGAACGTCTTCGGGACGACTTCGCGCCGTAAGCATCAGAATCGGTGTGTAATTTTCAGCTTCGCGGAGTGTTTTAGCCACCGTAAAACCGCTTAATTCAGGCAGCATCACATCTAAAACAATTGCATCAAACTGTTTATTTTCAGTTAATAAAATCTGCAAAGCCTGTTTACCGTCGCCGACGATTTCAACCTCGAAATTTTCGGCTTCGAGATTAAAACGCAAGCCTTCGGCGATATGTTGTTCGTCTTCGACAATTAAAATGTTCATAACGATAAATGGTAAATGGTAAACCAAGAATTATTAACCATTTACCACTAAATTACGGCTTTGGGAAGCTGCACAATAAATGTGCTTCCTTTTTCTTCACCTTTACTTTCCACCCAAATTTTCCCGCCGTGTTTTTTGACGATTGAGCGAACAATGTAAAGTCCCAAACCCGTGCCTTTGGCTTTTTGCGTCGAAACATTTGGAACTCGATAAAAACGCTTAAAAATTCGCTTCAGCTCATTTTGCGGAATCCCGACACCTGAATCTTTGATACGAATTTCAACTTTTTTCTTGTCCGAATTTTTCATCTCAACCCAAACTTTTACATTGTTTTTAGAATACTTTACGGCATTATCTAAAAGATTTGTAAAAACGGCTTGAAGTTCCGCCGCATCGCCCGAAACTTTTATACTATTTTTGGTTTCGACAAATTCTATCGCATTTTTATTTAAATTATAACGACTGCGAATTATCTCAACCGATTCTTTCAGGAGTTTTTCGAGATTGATTCGAGAAATATTCAATAAACGCTTGCCTTCGCGCGTCTGTCCGGCTTGCAAAACCTGTTCGACGGTATTCAACAGACGATTGCTGTCTGCCAGCATAATCTCATAAAATTCGAGGCGTTTGTCTTCCGCAACTTCGCGTGTTTTCAAGGTTTCGAGATAAAGCCGAATCGAAGCAATCGGCGTTTTCAGTTCGTGCGTAATGGCGTTTAAAAATGCGTCGTGCTGCTCATTGCGGCGGATTTCGCGGACGAGAAAAATTGTGTTGAGAATTAAACCGGTAATGATTAAAGCAAAAAAGATAACGCCCAAAACAAGCAGCGCGACTTGGCGCAGATTGAGCAAAATCCAGCCGACATTCAGCGCAACCGCGATAGCAACCAGACAAATGCCCAAAACAAGGAAGACAACTGCTGCTTTTCTCCGACCTGCAACTCTCATTATTGCTAAATAGTAATACGGTAAATGGTAATGGTAAAGAAAAAGACCTTTGATTTTTCCGTGAGGAATCTCAAAGGTCAAGTTCTATTTACTGTCTGATGCCGACGCACGCATTGGAGCGCGGGCATCCTTGCCCGCCTTCGCGCCCGCGCGCGAAAAACATTTCATCTGCAAGGCAGAAGCGCGGGCATCCTGCCCGCGCTTCAATTTACTTGCTTTTTTCTTTCTGCGTCGGCATCAGTTACTGTTTACTGAATTTATGCGGCTTCGCGCAAAGGTTCGGCTTGAACTTTTTCTTTTTCCAATTCGTAAGCATAGACCTTTTTCGCCAGACCAATTTTTTCCAACGCTTTGATTTGCAGCCAATTTACGTCAAATTCATACCACGCCAGACCGTGTTTTGCTGAACGTGGATTAGCATGATGATTATTGTGCCAGCCTTCGCCAAACGTCAAAGCGGCAATCAAACCGTTGTTGCGCGAATCGTCGTGTGTTTCAAAACGGCGCGTTCCCCACAGATGCGTTGCGGAATTAACCAGCCAAGTTGAATGCCAGCCGATAACCTGACGCAGGAAAATTCCCCACAAAACCATTGACCAGCCACCGATGGCAAACAATATCACGCCGACAACGATTGGCGTAACATAATAATACTTGTTGACAAAGAGGTGAAATTTATCCTTCATCAAATCCGGTGCATAACGCCGCATCGTCGCTTCGGTTTGATTTTGCGCCGTTCCCTGCAAAATCCAGCCGACGTGCGCCCAAAATGTGCCGTCGCGCGGAGTGTGCGGGTCATTTTCGGTCTCGGTAAAAGCGTGATGAATGCGGTGCGTCGTTACCCAAGTAATCGCGCCCGATTGCAGTCCAAGCGTTCCGCAAACGGTTAAAAAATACTCAAACCACTTCGGAGTTTTATATCCGCCGTGCGTCAAAAGTCGGTGATAACCCATTCCGATTCCCCAACTTCCCGCAACCCACCAAGTAATCGCGGCGGCAAGCAGATTTTGCCAGCTGAATGTAAATAATGCCCAAACCGCCAGAAGATGAATAATTATAACTGCCGACAGCGTTACCCATTGGATTTTATTTGATTTTGCCTGCTGAAATTGTAATACGTTTTGCATTTTGTCAACCCTCTTATAATTGCTAAAAAATTAAGAAAACACACTTTCTCGTATGTTAGATGTCAATCGTAACAGGTTTTCGGCAGCGTGATTGTAAGAGTTTTGTAATAACATAATTAAATGGTATTTTGCCGTTAAAAGAGTATAATCAAGGACACAGTAAAATTTTGTCAGAGATAATAAATTCGCAAACTATCAGGAGAAAAAATGAGAGAAAACAATTCGACCATAACTGAAAAACCGCAAAGCAATTTAACTCGTTGGGGTATTTATGCCTTAATTCTGTTGGTTGTATTTTTGCTCGGCTTGATTCCGATGTGGCTGCAAAAACGGCAAGTTTCGCAAGACCTTGAAACGACGCAAAAACAGCTTCGCAAATCCGAAATTAAAGGTTTGCTGACAACTGCGATTGTCGAAGCAAAGCGCGGCGAATATGAACCTGCGCGGAAAGACACGAGTGAATTTTTTACACGCTTAAAAGCCGAAATTGACCGAGACGAAGACAGCGCATTAACGCAGGAAGAACGCGACAAACTGAGAACAATTTTTGATAATCGGGACAGCACAATAACGATGCTCGCGCAGCGCGACCAAGCCTCAACCGAACGGCTGACCGATATTTATGTAACTTATCAGCAAGCAGCGGGACAAATGTCAGTGCCAACCGCTTCGCCGCTTGCATCGCCGCTAAGTTCGCCGACGATGCAGTAACCAACTCAATAAGATTTTTTGTTGAAGGAAAAAAGATGACGAAAGGTTTTAACACTTCTCGTCATCTTTTTTTGCACTTTCATATTTGATGATTTGCAGATTTTACGCCGCTTATTTCAATTCATTTGAAGTTTTAACCGCATCAGGAATGCGAATCTGTTTTGCCCAGCCGAGTTTTTCAAAAATGCGAATCGTTATCCAATTCATATCGAATTGATACCGTTTCAAGCCGTGCCGCGCCGAAGAAGGGTATGCGTGATGATTATTGTGCCAGCCTTCGCCAAATGTTAAAACCGCGACAAACCAATTATTGGTCGAATCGTCATTTGTGTCGAAACGCCGTTTTCCATAAATATGAGAGAGAGAATTGACAAACCAGGTCGTATGCCAACCGACAACGACGCGCACGAAAACGCCCCACAAAACCATTGACCAGCCGCCGATAGCAAATAGTAAAAAGCCTGAAAGAATAATCGGAACATAATAATACTTTGCTAAAGATGCGTGAAATTTGTCTTTGAGCAAATCGGGGACATAGCGTTTCAAAGTCGCTTCGTCGTGGTCGTTTGCTGTTCCGCAAATCACCCAGCCGATATGCGCCCACCAGAATCCGGGACGAGTCGAATGCGGGTCTTTCTCGGTTTCGACGAATTGATGGTGAATGCGGTGTGTCGCTACCCATTTCGGCGCGTCATCCTGAATCGCCATCGCGCCGAAAATCGTCAGCGTGTATTCGAGCCATTTCGGTGCTTTAAAACTGCGATGTGTCAAGAGGCGATGATAACCCAATCCAACGCCCAAACTCCCGACAATCCAATTTCCGATAAGCATTGCCGCAACATTTTCCCAGCTAAACATAAACAAAGCTGGAATTGCCAAAAGGTGAAAAGTTACGACAATAAATAGATTTTTCCAGTTTATACTTTCGCGTGATTGCTCAAATTCGATGACGTTTTGCATTTATAATTTTTACGATTGCTAAAATATAGCAAGCTTAAGAGTAGCAGGTTGCGGGTGGGGCAAACGTAATAGTTATGTAAGAGTTTAATTGTGCCAAAATATCAGGTGAAATAATTATAAGTTAGCTGGATAATTCTGTTCGGAAAAGAACTGTTTTAACTTTGAAGAAATATCTTCTAATTGAACGACATCAAGACTTATTGCTGTCTGCACACTCCAATCAACTCCAGATTTAAGCACAATATCCATTTCAATATGTCCGGGAGCGTCTGATTCAGATGAAATGGTAAATTCACCTTCGAGAGAGTTCCATTGTTTTTCACCAACCCAGCCTCGCCAATTGACGGCTAAATCCTCGAAATAACGCCATAGTTCGCTGTGCGGCTCAAAAGCATAAATTTTAGTCGAAGCCACAATATCTTTCGCTTTAAGAGTTACACGATAATACTCTGAGCCTTCAGAAAGAAACAGTCCGTTTCTTTCTGATAATTGAAGTTCTGCAGAATTGCTCGAAGATTTGATAATTACAGACTCGATTGCCACAAATAGAAATCCGGCTAACTTGTAATATAAAAAGTTAAATTTGTTTTCACTAAAAATTATTTTAGCTTATTTGTTAATCTGCAAAAGCAACGCTCAATTGTTTGAGCGGCATTGATTTTCTCGCGTCCAATTCGTCAACATTTTCCCGCGAAACGTATTTGTATAAAATATCGCGCTGCTGCGGAACGAAACCGGCTTCGGATATTTGATAGCGCAATTCTTTTTCGTTCGCCTCGGTGTCCGCGCCCGCCGCCGAGACGACGTTTTCTTCAATCATAATCGAACCCATGTCGTCCGCGCCGAAACGCAAAGCGGTTTGTCCGAGTCGCAAGCCCTGCGTCAGCCACGACGATTGAATGTGCTGAACATTGTCTAAAAACAAACGCGAGACGGCGAGCATTTTCAGATAATCAATTCCGGTCGGCTCTTCCTTTATTTTGCGTCCGAGCGCGGTGTTTTCGCGCTGAAATGTCCAAGAAATAAACGCTGTAAATCCGCCTGTTTCGTCCTGCAAATCTCTGATTCGTTGCAAATGTCGAACGCGATGTGAAATGTTGTCGCCGATGCCGAACATCATCGTCGCCGTCGAGCGCAAACCGACTTTATGAACTGCACGCATTACATCAAGCCATTCCTGCGTGTTGCATTTCGTGGAAATGCGCTTGCGAACTTCGTCGTCGAGAATTTCGCCGCCGCCGCCGGGCAATGAATTTAATCCGGCGTTTTTTAATTTCTGCAAAATCGTTTCGTAATCTAGTTTGGAAATCAAAGAAATGTTGTGAATTTCCGGCGGCGAAAAGCAATGCAGTTGAAATTTTGGATATTTTTCGTGTAGTGTGCTTAAAAGGTTTTCATACCATTCGATATTAAAATCAGGATGAAGTCCGCCCTGCATTAAAATGCCTGTTCCGCCCAGAGCAATCGTTTCGTCAATCCGTTTGCAGATTTCCTCAATCGAATGAACATAAGTGTCAGGTTTTCCCGGACGACGATAAAACGCGCAAAATGTGCAGACGACGTTACAGACGTTGGTGTAATTGATGTTGCGGTCAATGATGTATGTTACGACATCAGTTGGGTTATGCCGCATCCGAATTTCGTGCGCGGCAAGTCCGATGCGGACAAAATCGTTTGATTCAAGCAGTGCGGCTGCATCGGCGGCGGTTAATCGTGTCCCGTCCAAAACTTTATCTAAAATCGGTTGAATATCGCTCATATTTTTAATTAAACCGCAAAAGACGCGAACCAAGCAAAGAAAATTTATAGAAAACCTGCGTTCATTTATTTATTCTGCAAATAAAAGTTGCGTTTTGCAAAAAATTTTCAAAAAGTTCGCCAAAAACCTCGATTCCAGCGTCTTTTAAATATCTGCTTTTGTAGATAACAAATTTCATACCAAAAAGTTGATACTTTTTTAAAGAAATATCGCGTTATTTAACAGAAGAGGAAATTTTACTAGGAGAACAAAAATGCGAAATCAAGAAAACAAAGTAGACACAAACGAAGTCACCTTGGTTTTGTTCGTCATAATCGCAGGTTGGGCTTTACTGTTTTATTCCGGTTTGTTTTAATTTTAATCATTGAACTTATACTACTTTTATTCCAATGCAAATCGGCTGATAGTTTAACTATTCAGCCGATTTCTTTTTTCGACAGTTAAATTTTTGCAAAAAATCGTGCCGTTGAAAGTCGTGCGGCTTTACAAAAATTTCAACGGCTTATTCTTTTCTATCAAGCCGTGTTTATCAGCCAATTCATAGAAAAGCGACAAACCTTTATGCATAGTTTCGTCAATCGAAAACGAGATGTTTTGCGTCAGATACTTTCTAAAATTATCACTGGCAAGCGGAATTTCCGTTTTGTAATTGGCGATAATTTCGTCTAGATGTTTTAAGCCTTCATCACGAGCATTTGCAAAATCAATTTTTCGCGCAGTTTCCCCTTTTTCAACCTGCGTCATCCACATTGCAAAAACGAAACCGAAACCTGTAAAACTTCTCCACGTTTCTGCAAGGTCGAATTTGCGATATTTTTTCTCGTCAATCATCAACGCCGGGTCGCCAATCAGCAAAGCGCAGTCATTTTGCTCCAGCATTTGAGCCAAATTCGGTTTTGTTATTTGGTAAATCGGCTCTGAAGCGAAAAATTCACGAAAAATAATTTTTGTCAGTGCAACCGAAGTTTTCGACGAAATATCGAGTGCGAGTCGTTTCACATCGCGCAAATCTTCGCCTTTGGTTACGAGGCAAACGCTTCGCACCCGTTCTTTTGCGCCGACGCAGACATTCGGGACAAGCAAAATATCATCAATTCGCTGGTATTCGATAACCGGAACTAACGCGCAATCAACTCGTTTGTTTGCTAAAAGCTCACCGGAACGCACCGGTGCCGTGTCCAAAATAATTTCAATTTTCCCGCGCTGTGAGCCGTAAAGAAATGACCAGATGAGCGGCGCAGTGTTTGAATAGCTTGAAGCGGAAATTCTCGGAACGCTCATTTATCAGCTTAAAACGTCCTGATATTCGGGCGTTTCGTCAATAATCTTTTTGACAAACGGGCAAACGGGAACGATTTTGATATCGTTTTCACGGGCGTATTCAACCGCCGCCGAAACCATCTGTTTGCCCAAACCTTTGCTCTGCATCACTTCGTCAACTTCCGTGTGGTCAATCGTGATTTCATTTTCGCCCGATTTTTTATATGTCATCAGAGCCGATTTTTGACCATCGTCTTTGATATAAAATGAGCCTTTTCCGCCGCTTTCCTGTCTTTGAACTTGCATATATAAATTCCTCCAATTCTTAAAAAATAAAATCTTGAGATTTCGTGTAATTTTTTATTCTACTCTAAATTATGTGAAGGTGTGTGCAAAAATCAAAAATCTTTCCCGCCAAGGCGCAAAGACGCAAAGAAAGAAAAAATAAACTTAAAGAGCGTGTTTTGACTTTCCTTTGCAGCTTTGCGCCTTGGCGGGAAAATTAAACTTTGAAAACAGACAATTTTAATTTGCACGCGCCTTCAAATTATATCATCTGCAAATGCAAATTTAATATGCTGCTAATTTCCGGCACGCTTCGACAATTTCCGAAACCTGCGGCAAAAAATAATCTTCCATCTGCGGGGCAAACGGCACGGGCGCGTCAATCGAAGCAACTCTGATAATTGGCGCGTCGAGCCATTCAAACGCTTCTTCGGCGATAATCGCGGAAATCTCGCCGCCGATGCCGCCGGTTAAAGACGCTTCGTGCAGAATAAGAACGCGGTTTGTCTTTTTAACCGTTGCCAAAATCGCTTCTTTATCCAGCGGCGCAAGGCTTCGCAAATCAACTATTTCAATTTTTAATCCGTCCTCTTTTTCCAAAACATCAGCCGCATCCTGGGCGTTCAAAACCTGTGCGCCGAAAGTGATAATTGATAAATCTCTGCCTTCGCGGGCAGTTCGCGCCTTGCCGATTTCAACAATATAGTCGTCTTCGGGCAATTCTTCGCGCAGGCGCGGCAAGCGATAAAGTTTTTTGTGTTCGAAAAACAAAACCGGATCGGGGTCGTGAATTGCCGCTTTAATTAAACCTTTCGCGTCGTAAGCAGTCGAAGGTTCAACCATTTTCAAACCCGCCGTATTTAGAAAAAACGCCTCAGCGTTGAGCGAGTGAAAAGGTCCGCCGCGCACGCCGCCGCCGCACGGACCGCGAAAGACGGCTTGAATCGAACCACAGCCGCGGTAACGCGATTTTGCCGCGTAGTTTGTCAGCATATCGAAACCGGTTGAAATAAAATCAATAAACTGAAACTCCGCGACGGGCTTCATTCCCATCAACGCCGCGCCGCACGCCGCGCCGACAATCGCACTTTCGGAAATCGGTGTGTCAATCATTCTTCCCGCGCCGAATTCGTCAATAAAGCCCTCGGTTAATTTGAACGCGCCGCCATATGCGCCGACATCTTCGCCGATGACGAAAACTGTTTCATCACGCGCCATTTCTTCCCAAATGCCTTGTCGAATCGCTTCGATTAAAGTTACGCCTTTTTCCTTTTTTGCTGCTGTTGCCATTATACAAATTTACTACTTTTCTAACTCTTTTGTGTTATCTTCGCTCTCATCAAACAAACGGCTGACGGGCGTGTGTGTCGGCGGCAGAGATTCGTGATATTCGGTTAAATCCTTCTGCAATTTCGCAACGGCTTCCCGGGCGCGTTCAAAATCGTCGCGTTTGATTTTCAGAGCGAGTTTGCCGTCTTTATTCGGCAGTTCGCTCAATTTAGCAAAACTTTTCAGACGGATTTCAATGCGTGCGCCGCGCCTGAGAAAGCCTTTGCGAAAGCGCACGTCCAAAATGTCTGCGAGCGCGATGCGTGATTCTTTGACACCGTTTTTGATAATGCCGAAAAGTTTCGATTCAAATTCAAGCACAATGCCCGCGCTTGAAAATTTGCCGATACCGTCAATCTGCGACAAACCGCTTTCGGTGTTGAACGGAACGCTGATGAAATTTGTCTTTGACATTAGTTATCCAAATCCTGTGCTCTGGTTTCCTCTTCTTCGGGGTGAATTTCCAGTTCGTCCATTTTTTCCTTTTCGCTAACGTAATTAAAAGCCGCCAGCGCAGCCGTAACGAGCGCAACGCTAATGCCGTAATAAAGCGTGTCGAGCGCGTTTTCCGCTTGCAGAAGTTTTTGCAAAAATTTGACCGACATTAACGGGATAATCACAAAACTAAAATTTGCCTTGAGTTCGTTCAGATTTCTGACAAGCATCCAATCGGGAACTTCGAGTTCGCCGATAAAAAGTTCATAAAGGCTGACCGAAATAACCAGCAAGGCAGTGCCGACGAGAATCGTGTCCAAACTATCGAACAGCGCAACCAGCGCAAGGTCGTCTTTGACTTCGTTAAAAGCTATCCCCATTACCGTTTCGACGGTTTTATATACGCCGAGAACATACGCCGTCAGCGAACAAATGAGCAAAACAAAAACGCCGATATAAGCTACATAGCGCGATTTTTCAATTAACCATTTCATAAAAAATTTATTTTTTGAACGAGCTAAATTTATTCTATCGCAAAATCCATTGCGTCCATATCTTCGTCCGATTCTTCGGGTTGACCAAACAACTTCAGCCACCCGAAACCAATAATTCCGGCAGTCAGCGAAGCAAGCAGAATCGCCATTTTTGAATTGTTTATAATGTTTGAATCGGTAAAGGCAAGATTTGTGATAAAAATTGACATCGTAAATCCGATGCCGCCCAAAAGTCCCGCGCCGATGATGTGTTTCCGATTTAAATCAAGCGGCAAACGGCAAATGCCCAAACCGACGACGGCAAAACTAATTAACGCAATGCCGAGCGGTTTGCCAAGAACAAGTCCCGCTAAAATGCCTAGACTGTTTGATGTAGACAAATTTTGCAGCCAATCCGCGCCGACGATGATTCCCGTGTTGGCAAGCGCGAAAAGCGGCAAAATCAAAAATGCGACGGGTTTATGAAGGAAATGTTCCAAAATATATGACGGCGAATTTATATCATCCTCAATTGGCGTGAACGGAATTGTAAAAGCCAGCAAAACTCCCGCAATTGTCGCGTGAACTCCTGATTTTAACATAAAAAACCACATCGCCGCGCCGCCCAGCAAATATGGAATCAAACTCATCACGCGCCAGCGGTTCAGCCCGATTAAAATACCGAAAACACCGAGCGCGAGCAGTAAATACATAAACGAAAGTTTTGATGTGTAGAAAACTGCAATAATTATAATTGCGCCGAGGTCGTCCATTACCGCCACCGCCGTCAGAAAAACTTTGAGCGAAGCGGGAACGCGGCTTCCGACCAAAGCCAGAACTCCGAGCGCGAAAGCGATGTCAGTTGCCATCGGAATTCCGATTCCCGCTTGCGTCGGCGTTCCGCTGTTAAATGCGAAATGAATCAGCGCGGGCAGAGACAATCCGCCAATTGCGGCAAAAATCGGCAGCAGCGCGTTTTTGAAATTCGACAATTCTCCTTTGTAAAGTTCGCGTTCGAGTTCCAAGCCGATAAGCAGAAAGAAAACTGCCATCAAACCGTCGTTAATCCAATGTTCAATGCTCAAACCGCCGAGATATAACCGCCAAAATCCAAGATAGCTTTCGCCCAAAACTGAATTTGCGATAATCAGCGAAATAATCGTGCCTGCAATCAAAAAAATTCCGCCGGATTTTTCGCCGTCAACAAACTCCGTGAAAGTTTTAGTCAGTCTTATTTTAGTTTTTTGCATTTTTGGATTCTGCTCAAACAAACTGCACTTTTTGGTTTAGGATTCTAAAACTTTCTTCTTAAAAGCCGGTGCAACAACCGAATTATCAAAAACATGATAGGCGGCGTGTTCGGGTTCGGGAACGGGCGAATTTTCCGCCCACGCTGCTTCTTCATCCAAAAAGTCTTTTATTTCATCACCGATTTTGTCCATCTCTTCGCGCGTTAAAATTTTCTTTGCGCTCAAAAAATTTTCATAGCGCGTTATCGGGTCATTGTTTGTTTCCCAAAACTCAATTTCGCCTGCCGGCACGTAAGATTGATTGTCGTGTTCGGCGTGTCCTTTGCGGCGGTAAGTGTGCGCTTCGATTAAAACCGTGCCGCCGCCGTTTCGCGCATATTCGGCGGCTTCTTTCATAATTTCATAACACGCAACAACGTCGTTTCCGTCCACGCTCAAACCTTTCACGCCGTAACCGACGGCTTTATCAACCAGATTTTCGCAGGCAAATTGCAAGCGCGACGGCGTGGAATAAGCATAACCATTGTTTTCCATCACAACAATCAGCGGCAATTTCTGAACGGCGGCGAAATTTACGCCTTCGTGAAACGCGCCTGTCGAAGTCGTCCCGTCGCCGACATACGCCGCCGCCACGCGATTTTCTTTTTTCATTCTCGAAGCCAGCAAAATCCCCGTCATCACCGGAATCATATCGCCCAAGTGAGAAATCGGACCGATAAAACCTTTTTCCATATCGGCAAAATGAAACTGCAAATCTGTGGCGCGATTCGGCGCAGTCGCTTTTGCCATATATTGCGCGAAAATATATTTCGGCTCCACGCCTTTGACCAGAACCGCGCCGATGTCGCGTATCAGAGGCGCGATAAAATCTTGTTTTTCCAGCGCAAACGCTGTTCCGACTGCCGTTGCTTCCTGCCCCAAAGACGAAAAAACTCCACCGACAAGTTTTGATTGTCGTTTGAGATTGACGGTTTTTTCATCAAACATCCGCGTCATTTTCAAAAAGCGGTAAAGCTCGATTTGTTGTCCTTTGGTTAGATCGGTTTCCGATGTGCAGGAAAGCGGTTTGTTGTTTGATTTTTTACGAATTGATTTTGCCGACATTTTATTAAAGTAAAAAAAGTAAAAAAGCAGAATAATGAAAGAGCGAAAAAGTTTTCCATTGTCGTTGATTTAACTTTTTCCCTTTCTAACATTTCTACATTCTCACTTTTGACCTTTCCAAAAGTATTTGCCGATTCCGTAAAGGCTAATCAGCACCCAGAAAAATTCTACGATGAAAGCCGAGAAGTTAAAACTGTAAACGAGCGAAATTAGAATCAGGCTGGCACCGAGCGCGTTAAGCAGTGAATAAATCAAACTTTCGCTGCGAACTTTTTCGAGCTGGAGCAAAACGTAGGTGAAAATTATTATTCCGACACCGATTGAGCCGACCAAATCATACCAAGCGTATTGCATTTTATTTTTTATTTATCGAAAACTTTCCGACAAGTCCGTTTGCCCCGACTGCCCAAACCGCGTTTTTGCCTTTGGCTTGCACCGCGTTGTAATTTTCTTTGTCGAGATTTTTCCACGTTTTTCCGCCGTCAAAAGAAATATCCGAACCGCTTGAACCGGCGGCAATCAAAGTTTTTTTATCAACAAACGCCACGCCCGAATGATAACCGTTTAAACCTTTTCCCAAAATCCAAGTTTTTCCCGCGTCGCCGGTAAAAGCGAGGTTATTCGTGATGTCATTCGGCTTTTCGTAATTTCCGCCGACAATTACGCCGCGTTCTGTGTCAAACATCGCAATCGAAAAAATTCCGCTTCCCGCTGTTCCGTTAACTATCGGCGTGTCAGCAACAAGCCAATTTAAACCGCGATTATTTGAACGAAAAACCCGCGCATCTTGTCCGCCCGAAACAAGATAAACATTCGATTTGCCCTGAATAATCAAGCAAGTTCCGCTCGCGGCAAAAGCGGCTTCGCCTGCTTTGGCGGACGGCATTTTGTCGTTTGCAAGCGGTTTCCAAGTTTCGCCGACGCGAAAATCATCTCCGATGCCCCAAAAATCAGTTGGGGTTTATTCGTCGAACGCTTCCGCCGAAACGCCCGAAATTGAAGTAAACGTTTCGCCCAATCCAAACTTTACAC
>MWVY01000065.1_pt1 | contig 24249 bp, 18 predicted proteins | sample 1047251 | NCBI WGS metagenome assembly MWVY01 (sample SAMN06349983, study PRJNA376086) | soil metagenome | isolation source: MS7-5 sample Antarctic (ecotone) soil | place: Antarctica | collected 2015-01-13
GCTTTACACCAGGCAGTATGTATGCTCCATAGCGGTCCAATTCTGTATCTTTAGTTATACCACGGGCTAACATGGTGCGGATAGTATTTGAGTAAATGTCACCTCCGTGAGTGTAATCCCATTGCATACGGAAACCCAGCCCTCTGAATGAAAGATTATTTGAGAGTGAAGCTTTAAACTTAGGATTAGGATCACCAATTATTCCGATTTCTGTTGACGATAAATAGTTGCCAACACCATCAATTACTAATTGGCCTGTACCTGCTTTGTCTGGATCATTAGGATCACTGTACCGCTGCACGAAGTAACCCTGCATAATGCCAAGCGGCTCTGTTAGATACAGCTATTGCTGACTTATCCAGAACACCTTTTAGTAATCCTTCCACGGATTTGTTTTTTACCACTACCGGTGCTACAAGAGCTGCAGATTGGAGAAGAGTAGCTAAAACACTCCAGTATCGGGCTTATTTAAATACCAGGTTGGTTGACAATACAGTAAAAGCTAAAATTGAAGCACTGTTGCCGGACATTATAACTACTGATGCACAGGAGTGGACATTCCGATTTGGCTCAAAACAGTCTACACCAAATAACAGGCACCCAAAGTACAACGCAAATTATGTAGCTTCAGGTGGTGCTAGTGATTATATTGGAACTTACTTCATGTATGCTTTGGCAGTAGAAAAACCGGTAATTGATCCGCGCCGCCGTTATTACTTCTACAGGCAAGCATTAGGCACTCCGGGTAACATACAGCAGCAGCCCTGCGCTTTCGGATCTCGGCCTGCACATTATAGGGCCGATGATCCTTACTGTTACTTCATCACCGCTCCGGGGTACTGGGGTCGTGACCATGGCGATGCTTCAGGAATTTCTCCGGATGGTGACTTGCGTACTACATGGGGGGCTTACCCGGCTGGTGGCCGCTATGATAACAGTGAAGGTCAACCTACTTCATTAAACATTGGTGGACAGGGTGCTGGTATATGGCCTCTGTGGATGTCATGGTTTACCGATTTTACAAGGGCTGAACTGGCGTTAACCCTTGGCGTTACAGGCAACCCGCGGACATTGCTTGAAAGCGGCGTTCGCAAAAGCATAGCAAGAGTGCTAAAGTTTCCCACAGAAATAGCTGTAAGCCCCGCCCCATCCGTAGCCGTGCCTACAACGGCTCAGATAAATGCTTATGTTAATTATGTTTTGGAACAGTATGATGCAGCAACAACAAACGAGACAAAGCTGGATGTTGTATTGAAAGAATATTATATTTCTCTCTGGGGTAACGGACTGGAGGCATATAATATGTACCGCAGAACCTGCCGCCCAAGAAACTTGCAACCTGCTATCCAGGCAAATCCGGGTCCATTCATGCGTTCATTCTTATATCCAGCTAATTATGTGAACCTTAATGTAAATGCACAGCAGAAACCAGATGTTGCTCAAAAAGTATTCTGGGACACTAACCCTGCAAGCGGGTGTACTTTTTAATTAACACAAAAACTGATTAATTATGAAAATATCAAATGCAGCAAAAGGAATTTACATGGCATTAGCTTTTTTGGTAACCCTGGCTGCTTGTAAAAAAGATACAGATCTGATCCTGACTCCCGAAGGATTGGAGGTAGCCGCCTATTTAAGGCTTGATTCAACCATAAACAGAACATTGGATTTAAGCCAGACTTCCAAACCGGTGTCAATAGTAGTAAGTGGCTATGGCGAGCCTATTACTAAGGTTACCGTTTATGTAAGCCCTACCAACTCCCCAAATAAAGCCACATGGAGAAGGATAAAGGAGTATACAGTGGATGCCAGCCAAAAAGCTACATTATCAGTAACACCCGCTGAAATAGCTACAGCACTGGGGCTGAGTTCACTACCTAACGGAGCACAATACGTTTTGTATAATGAAATAACCACTGCAAGCGGAAAAACTATTTCAATAGCAAATATGAGCTCTAGTTTTGAGCCAGAGCCTGCTTATAATATGGCTATGCGCTGGACAGTAACAGCTCCTTGCAAATATGACCAGACTGTTTTTACAGGAGATTTTACAGTTATTACTGATACCTGGCAAGACTTTAACCCTGGTGAAAAAGTTAAAGTTGAACCCGGTCCCGGAGCTAACCAGATAACCATTACTGCATTTCCTTCTCCTGCGTATGGAACCAACAGAAAAGGATATGTTTTAGATGTTAACCCCAGTACTTCTGCTGTCACCGGTCGTTCACAAGTAATAGGTGATTACTTTCCGTTTTCACCTGGTGGTGCACCATTTCCTGATGTTACTATGACAGTAACTGCCGGAAATGTGAATTCATGTAATAGAACAATAGATCTAACTGGTGTTAAGTTTTCAATAGATGGTGGGACATACAGGCTAACCTTGAGAAGACTATAAGGATTACAATTCTTTTTTCTTTGGCACCGTTTCTGCTTTGGAAACGGTGTTTTTTTTATTATAAACGTACCAGAACTCTTGTTCTTTTTTTCCCCGCACCGTCTCCTGTAAGGGACGGTGCGGTTATTTACGACCATACCTGCTTTATTTTCCCGTATTGCCTATTTTCTGGATTGGACAAATTGCAGCAACATTTGGTTTATACTCCTTTTTCCTGTTTTCGTCACTCCGCTTAACAAGCCTCTGAAATCCTTTGTGGGCTTGAGTTAGTTTTTAAAAACAGGTGTCCCGCCTGTATTTTTGGGCATGTTTATAAGAGAGAAGAAAAACAAATCCGGTAGCAGCAGTATTCAGATTATTTCTAAATCGGCAGGTAAATACAAGGTTGTAAAAACAATTGTCAGCAGTTCTTCGCAAGATGGTATTTTACTTTTTCCTTTCCCGCACCGTCTCCTGCAAGGGACGGTGCGGATTATTTTCAATTATTTGACTGACTCCACTGCAGCCATGTCTTTTGTGTGCCTAACACATCTTTGTTATCTCTTTCAATTACCTTAGCAGGAATTATTTTATATGCCAGATCAGGACCAATTACCACAGCAAAACCAAATCAATATAGAGATTACAGAAGACGTTGCAGAAGGTACTTACGCAAACCTTGCCATCATCACTCATTCACATGCAGAGTTTGTAATTGACTTTGTAAACGTAATGCCCGGTACACCCAAAAGCAAAGTAAAATCACGGATAATTTTTACTCCCCAACATGCCAAGCGTTTCATGAAAGCTTTGATCGAAAATATCAACAGGTACGAAGGTGCAAATGGTCCAATAAAAGACCTTGAGGAAGTGCAAATACCATTAAATTTTGGCGGTCCTACGGCACAAGCTTGATTGAACTGAGAGTCAGGAGTCGGGAGTCGTTAGTCGTTAGTTGGTGTGGAGTTGATATCAGCAATTGACATTTACGTCAGCTGAATTTATCAGGATTGTTGATCATGTGAAAAATTAGTTTACCTACTTCTGTATTCAACAACATTAATTCGTGATAATCTTCTTCAGTTATGTAGCCGCAATCATTAGAAAAACTTATCCAAACTTCTGTTTCAGTGTTCTCAGTTTCAGAATCATTTAATTTGCTGATAAAATAATCTTTGTATCTCCTTCTTTTGTACGCTTCAGCAATATTGGTACAAACTGATCTTGATGATCTCCTTATCTGGTCAGTTAAAGAATACTTTTCTTCAGGTGGAAATCTTTTAGTAATCTGGAAAATTTTCATTGACAGCATATAGGCTTTCTGAAAAGCCAGTAAATCTTTGTAATACCCCATAAGCAGATCTTTAATATAGGTTTTCCGAATATTTTATGAAGCTGATCCCACCGACTCTTGACTCTTGACTCCTGACTCCTTACTCAAAGAATCCCTTCATCAGCAAAACTGTAATAACCGTCCTCACTAACTATAATATGGTCAAGCACTTTGATGTCAAAATACTTTGAAGCTTCCTTTATTTTGTTAGTTAGTTCTTCATCCGCCCTGCTTGGTTTTAAACTACCTGAAGGATGGTTGTGGCAAAGAATAATACTGACGGCATTTTCTTCCAAAGCTTTTTTTAAAATAATGCGTGGGTCTGCAACTGTTCCGGTAATACCACCTTCACTGATGATGCGCATATCATTTATAATTTTATTAGCTCTGTTCAAAAACAAAACAACAAAAACTTCATGTTGGTGATCCTTTAGTAAGATTTGTAAATATTTTGCTACATCACCACTTGCTGTAATTGCCGGTTTTTCACGGGTTGCCAATGCTTGTCTTCTTTTACCAAGCTCCAAAGCTGCAACTATGCTTATTGCTTTTGCTTCACCTATTCCTTTCACTTTCATTAATTCTTTTACAGAAAATTTTCCAAGTTCATTCAGATCATCTTTACCCAACCTCAATATATCCTGCGCCAGTTCAACCGCACTTTTTTCTTTACTTCCATGATTTATAAGAATGGCAATCAACTCAGAATTGCTTAAATGTCCGGGTCCCTTCAGCAACAATTTTTCTCTTGGCCTATCGTCTTTTGCCCAATTCTTAATGGAAAATTTTTCAGTCATATTGTAAAATGCTCATTTAAATATACCATCAAATACCGCTTTAACATGTAACTTTTTTGAAGGATAAATGAGATTCATTGTGTGTAAATCCGTTTTATAGTGGTTAAGTTCTTTTTAATAAAATGTCCACATTTTCAAAATTTTAAGATTATAGGATAATCCTTAATTAACTTAGCCGCACTTTAATAAACCATGCAAACTACCGGTAAAATCTTTTCAGGCACCGGCTCAGAAGATCTCGCTAAACTTATCTGCAAGCGATACGGTACACAATTGGGAAATATAAACATTCAACGCTTTAGTGATGGTGAAATTCAACCTGTGTTTATGGAGAGCATCAGGGGCGATGTTGTGTTTTTAGTTCAAAGTACCCACTCACCCAGTGATAACCTGATGGAGTTACTATTAATGATTGATGCTGCTAAAAGAGCATCAGCAAGTAAAGTAATTGCTGTTATACCATATTATGGATATGGTCGCCAGGATAGAAAAGATAAACCCAGAGTAGCTATAGGAAGTAAATTGGTAGCCAATATGTTAACAGCTGCCGGTGCAGACAGGGTAATTACTATGTATTTACCTGCACCACAGATACAGGGATATTTCGATATACCGGTGGATCACCTGGATAGTTCTGCTGTTTTTATACCTTACATAACACAACTAAGACTTGAAAATCTTACCTTTGCGGCCCCTGATGTAGGAGCTACCAACCGAATCAGGGAAATTGCCAGTTATTATGAAGCAGAAATGGTTATTTGCGATAAACATCGCAAACGTGCAAATGAAATAGTGAGCATGGTGGTAATAGGTGATGTGGAAGAAAAGGATATTGTGATTATTGATGATATATGTGATACCGGGGGAACGCTGGCAAAAGCAGCAGCTCTTTTACAAGATAAAGGTGCCCGCAGTGTAAGGGCTTTGATAACACATCCGGTACTAAGCGGTAACGCTTATGAAAATATCGACAATAGTGTGTTGGAAGAATTAGTGGTTTGTGATACTATTCCTTTAAGAAATAAATCAGAAAAGATCAAGGTCATTTCTGTTGCAGAATTATTTGCAGTGGCAATTAAAAATGCATTTGAAAATAAGAGCATAAACAACTTATTCATTCACTCGCAACGCCGGAGTTTGTAAAAACAGCTGTTTCTTAAAGCGGAACTGGTGTTTTAAGAACTGATAATTATGTCACCGGCAGCGTTGCTTATGGCATCGCCTGTTGCATAGTTTATCCCGAACTTGTTTCGGGACACTCTTCAACGTTCAAATCAATGTTCGGCAAGAAGTTGATCGTATAGATTCGAAGAGTGACGCTTAAACTCCCCTTTAATAAAAAGGGTAAAAAGTAAAAAATAAACAAACATAAAATGAAAACAATTACAATCGAAGGACAACTGAGGACCGAATTTGGCAAAGGAGCCACCCGCCAGCTTCGCTCTCAGGGGCTTGTGCCTGGTGTAATTTATGGGGGTGCTAAGGAGATCAATTTTGTAACTCCTGGTAACTTATTAAAATCGTTAATTTATACACCTAGTTTTCAGGCAACAGAAATAAAACTAGATGGTAACAATTATCGATGCATTCTTAAAGATCTGCAATTTGATAAAGTTTCAGACGAATTGATGCATGTAGATTTACTGGAACTGGTAGAAGATAAAAAAGTAGTTGCTAATATACCATTGAAGTTTGTAGGTGTTGCTGCAGGCGTAAAAGAAGGCGGCAGATTCATTTCTAAAATGAATTCTTTGAAGGTGAAAACGTATCCAAAATACCTTAAAGAGCATATTGAAGTGGATGTTACAAACCTTGAACTCAATGGAAATATACGTGTAGAAGATGTTCAGGTGGAAAATTATGAAGTGATGAATTCTCCACGTATACCGGTCGCATCTGTAGTATTAACCCGTCAGTTGAAACAGGAAGAAGCTACAGTTGATAAAGGCCCTGAAGCACCAGCGGCAGCACCGGCAGCACCGGCGGCAGCACCGGCAGCGGCAAAAGCACCTGCAAAAAAGAAATAAATCACTAAAGGACTTACATCGATCCTGCCATTTACTGGTGGGATTTTTTTACTTTATAGGTGAACCGATATTTGCAATAATGAAGTATTTAATAGCAGGTTTGGGAAACCCGGGAAATGAATATGCTCATACCAGGCATAATATCGGGTTTGATGTAGTAAATACTTTCATCACAAAACATGGAGGAAGTTTTAGTACAGACAGGTATGCCTATAAAAGTGAGATTAAATGGAAGGGCCGATTGTTTGTTTGTATTTGTCCTACTACTTACATGAATTTAAGTGGAAAGGCAGTAAAATATTGGGTGGAAAAAGAAAAAATTGATTTACAAAATTTACTGGTGATTTTAGATGACGTGGCTTTGCCCTTAAACAAATTGCGGTTAAAACCTTCCGGAAGTGATGGCGGGCATAATGGCTTAAAAAGTATTCAACAGGAATTAGGTACAACTAATTACCCGCGGCTACGCTTTGGTATTGGGAACAATTATCCTAAGGGCAGGCAATCAGATTTTGTGTTAAGTAAATGGCGCAAAGAAGAGGAACCTATTGTAAAATTAAAAATTGATAAAGCAGTTGAAACAATAGAGGCTTTTGCATCCATTGGAATTACACTTGCAATGACGCAAATTAATAATCAGGAATTCAGTTATGAGAATTAACTGCAATTTCCTATTTTAGCTACCCATCACATTATTAATCCAAATTCCTGTGGCAAGCTATTAATATAGGGTATCATGGTTTACCTTATATAAACTAACTACTTATGAAAATATTTTGTGTCGGTCGAAACTACGTCGATCATGCTAAGGAATTAGGCAATGCTGTTCCTGATGAGCCTGTGATTTTTATGAAGCCTAAAAGTGCTCTCCTCCAGGCACACACACCATTTTATTATCCGGAGTTTACCAATGAGTTGCACTATGAATGTGAGTTAGTACTTCATGTCTCTAAAAATGGAAAGTATATACCTGAAAATTTTGCAAACAAGTATTACGATTCAATAACTACAGGCATAGATTTTACAGCCCGCGATATTCAAAATGAGTTAAAGAAGAAAGGATTGCCATGGGAAAAAGCTAAGGCATGGGATAATTCTGCAGCAATTGGAACATGGATTCCAACTGTAAACATCAAATATAAAAAGGACATCAACTTTGTTCTGTACAAGAATAAAGAGCTAGTGCAACAAGGCAATTCCGGATTAATGATCTATGGTTTTGATTATTTGGTTTCACATATATCCAACTATTTTTCAATTAATATTGGAGATTTAATTTTTACCGGAACACCGGCAGGGGTTGGAGAAGTAGTAGTTGGAGATGAACTTGAAGCCTTTATAGAAGATGATAGTCTGCTGAGCCTGGGAGTAAAATAAAAATCCTTGTTTTTCTTTGATCTAATTATTTCCTTCACTTTACGAGTGGTTATGGCGAGTTGATTAAATTTGCTCCCCTTACCAAGATGGATCAAAATATTTTATTACGTGCGTACCGTTTAATGTACAGCGTCAAAATAATGGCAGAAACCTATGAAGCCAATCGGACTATCTGTAAATACGTACATTCCACCAGCCGCGGACACGAAGCTATACAATTAGCCACTGCATTTCAGTTAAAACCACATGATTGGGTTAGCCCATATTACCGGGATGAAAGTTTATTACTGGGAATGGGATGGACACCATATGAATTAATGCTGCAGTTACTCACTAAAAAAGATGATCCATTTACAGGTGGCCGAAGCTACTATTCGCATCCGAATTCCAGAGATGGAGACAAGCCGAAAATAATACATCAAAGCAGTGCTACCGGCATGCAGGCAATTCCAACCACTGGAATAGCGCAAGGGATACAGTATTTGGCACGGCCCCCTCTAACTCCCCCGAAGGGGGAGAACACCAATGCACATGGCCAGCTTAATGAAACTATCGGTCATAGAACAGACACTTCGAAAAGCAAGGTTAGTGCAGCAGATGGCCCCTCCTTTGGAGGGGTTGGGGAGGCTGTAGTTATATGTTCTTTAGGTGATGCAAGTATTACAGAAGGTGAAGTAAGTGAAGCTCTACAGGTGGCTGCTTTAAAGCAATTACCAATAATATATTTAGTTCAGGACAATGAATGGGGTATTAGTGTAACTGCGGAAGAATCCCGAAGTATGAACGCATACCGGTATGCAAGAGGGTTTAAGGGCTTAAAAAGAATTTCAGTAGATGGGACTGATTTTAATAAGAGCTACAGCACCATGAAGAAAGTGGTTCAGGATGTGAGGGAAAAGAGAAGACCATGGTTGGTTCATGCAAAAGTTGCTTTGTTAAACCATCATACCAGTGGGGTGAGAAAAGAGTTTTATAGAAGTGAAGCTGATCTTGCTAAACACCAGAAAAAAGATCCGTTGGTTAAATTGCGAGAACAACTTTTACAAAAGCATTCAGAAGATCAAATTCTGCAGATTGAAAGAGAGGTTACTGAATTCATTGATCAGCAATTCTCCGAAGCAGTTGCCGCACCTGAACCCGATACTAATACAGTTGCTGATCACGTTTTTTTCCCTACTTCTGTTACAGAAGAAAAAGGCGAAAGGAGCCCTGCAGGCAATGAAAAAGTTATAATGGTAGATGCTGCATTATTTGCTATCAGAGAGTTAATGGAAGAGCACGAGGAATGCATATTATTTGGACAAGATGTAGGCAAACGGCTTGGTGGTGTATTTAGAGAGGCTGCAACACTTGGAGAACAGTTTGGAGATCATAGGGTATTTAATACAGCTATCCAGGAAGCATACATTATTGGTTCAACAGTAGGATTAAGTGCAGTGGGAGTGAAGCCAATAGTGGAAGTACAATTTGGAGATTATATATATCCGGGTTTTAACCAGCTTGTTACCGAAATTTCAAAATCATGTTTTTTATCGGGTGGCAAATTTCCTGTCTCAACAATCATACGTGTACCGGTTGGCGCTTATGGTGGTGGAGGTCCATATCATAGTGGGTGTGTAGAAACAACAATACTTTCCATCAAGGGATTGAAAGTTGCGTATCCATCAAACGCTGCTGATATGAAGGGTTTAATAAAGGCTGCTTTTTACGACGGTAATCCTGTTGTAATGCTGGAGCACAAAGGATTATACTGGAGTAAAGTACTGGGAACTGAAGATGCAAAAACCATTGAACCTTCAAGAGATTACATTCTTCCATTTGGTAAAGCAAACATTGTATTAAAAGCAAGTGATGAAGCAATAGAAAATTGTGAAAGTGTTGTTGTCATCACATATGGCATGGGTGTGTATTGGGCAAAGGCTGCTGCTAAAAAATTTGATGATCAGGTTGAAGTTATTGATCTGCGAACTTTGTTTCCATTAGATGAAGAATTAATTTTTGAATCTGTGCGAAGCCATGGTAAATGTTTAGTGCTTACTGAAGAACAACAAAATAATTCATTTGCAGAAGCATTAGCCGGACGAATTTCAAAAAAATGTTTTCATAATTTGGATGCACCTGTAGAAGTATTAGGGGCACTTAATTTACCTGCAGTGCCATTAAATATGGGATTAGAAGCTGCAATGTTGCCAAACAGCGATAAGGTAGTGGAAAGAGTTCAAATGCTGCTTAACTATTAAAGATCAATTAGGTGGGTAATGAATACAGAAGGTCTTTATTATTTAAATCTCCAACGTATATAGCCAATATCTTTTACTTAATCTAAGAGGTATCTCTTTCAAAATTTTAAAACCTATACTCTCATATAAATGGCGGGCAGCATCCATAAATTCTGATGTATGGAGTGCGATTGTTTTTTCATTCATCTTTTTTGCTTCCTCAATGCACATTTCTGTAAGTTTTCTTGCAATTACCTGACCAGAATATAATGGGTGAACACCCGCCATTCTTATATAACACCGGTCTTCCTGGTAGATGTCCGTTGTGTTTCCACTTGGAATTAAATAAGCCATTCCAACAATAAGTTCATGGTCAACACAAACAAAGGTTTTCGATTTATCTAATAGTTCGCTTAAACCTTTTTCATCATGTAAGGCATAATTTAATCTTTCCCAATGTTCAGGTGCAAGAATAGTAGAATACTGACCGTATGTGTCTATACCTAATTGTTTTAATTGGTTGAGATCTTTTAAAGATCCAGATCTATAAGTTAGTAGTTTATTCATACTAGTGCGAATAAACTTACTTATAAGTACATTAAATCTCCGGGCATTTACATGAACGGACTATTAAAGTGGAAGAAAGTCTAATTTGTAGTGAAGGTTTATATAAGATAACTAAAACGGATAACCAATACCCAGGTTGAACATAATACTTTCCCTGTTTATTAGCCTGGAATCAGGTCGGCTAATAACCCATGGATGTTCTTTCCACGGTTCGTGTAACGGTATGGCAACATCCAAACGTATTACAAACAAAACAATATCCAGCCGCACACCAACACCTCCACCAACTGCAAGTTGCTTTAGAAAATCTTTACTGAATTTAGCTCCCGGTCTGTTTGGGTCTTCATTCTTTAGCCATATGTTACCAGCATCAATAAAAACAGCTCCGTACAAAGGACCAGAAATATGCGGCCGGTATTCAGTATTCATTTCCAGCTTTATATCACCTGTTTGATCAGGAAAGAATTCACTATTAGGAGATAGTAAAGGAAAAGATCCGGGCCCTATTGATCTGCTTCTAAATGCTCTGATACTGTTGTTTCCACCTACAAAAAATTGCTTGATATATGGCAGTTGCACTGAGTTGCCCCATGGATTACCATAACCTATAACAAGACGATTTGCCCATGAAGATTTAAGTCCAAAACGACGGTAGTACCTGCCGTCAACTTCCAGCTTAATGTATTGATCAAATGGGGCATTGAACAAACGTTTTTTATCGCCATTCTGGACATTTGCTCCTGTTATTAAACCTGCAATGTTTCCGGATAAATCAGCTAATCCATTAAAGTAAAAAGAATTTATTTTTTGTACACCGGTGGCAGCCTGGTTATAGTTGTATTGATAAGTAGAACCAAGAATAAATTGGGAGTCTATAATTCTCTCCAGGTATGGATACTTGAATAAACTATCACGATATTCCTGGGTAACATTTATTGGTTGTACATAGTTAATTGTTATTGGATATAACTCGTGTTGTTTGTGAACATCTGTCTTCCACAAATAGCCAAGGCCACCCCTAAATGAATTAAGTGTGTACAATTTCATTCGATGTAAAACGTCGTAACCTAGTTGAATGTTAGTTCTTGGTACATACCCGCCTCTAACACGCAGATCAAAAAGAGGTGTTATAAATCTTGGTATAGTAAAGTTTAATTCAGCACCGGTACGGTAAACATTATAACCTTTAAATGTACCACCAAATTGAATTTCAGAAGCAATGTAAGCACTGGCCTGTAACTGTTCTCCCGCACGGAATGTATTCCTGTTCCGCCAATTCAGTCTTAATTCAGTGCCATTTAAGTTGTTGGATTTGGTTGTGAAATTAAGATCAGCACGTAATGTTTTTTTAGGAAGAGGGGTTAAATAATAGAATGCATCAAGTTCAGTGCTATCAGGAACAGGTTCAAAACGGTTCCGTACGTGTTGAAATTCATTCAAATTAATTAACCGGCGTAAAGTTCTGTTATGGTCTGTTCTATTATAAACTTCACCAGGCTGAAACTGCATGATGTATTCAAACATCTTAGGTTTATATCTTTTCTCAGGATCTATTACATAATAGCCTTTGTGAAATTCAGCATGTGCTAAACTTGTATCTCTTTCAGCAGTTGTAATGTTGTAGCCGCTATATATATAAACATCATTAATAGTATATACCTGGCGTGCTATTGCAGGTGTTTCCGGTTTTACTGAAACACGCATATCAACCATAAAATTTCCAATAGTACTATCAACCTTTACTATCAAATAGTCCGGAGTGAAGTAGTAAAAGCCACGCTCTTTTAAATAAGCATCAATACGGGTTCTTTCCGCACGTATAACATCCAGATCATAAGGATCATCTTTTTTCAGCAAAGACGACTTAACACTTTCCTGGATTGTTCTTTCAAGAACGCTACTGTCGTTTTCAAACGCAACACTGGCTATTTTGTATTGATTTCCAGCAGCAGCCTCGTATTCGGCTTTTGCTTTTTTACCTTTTACTATTGTATCTCCAGTAACTGTGGCATTAAAGAATCCTGTATTTTCCAGGTGATTTTGCAGATTCTTTACATTAGTTTCAATGTTAACATTGCTGAGTAAAACAGGCGGTTCTCCCCATTTATCACGCAAACGCCCAAAAAAGGAATTCGGCTTGCGATTTCCAAACATATTGTAAATAGCCAATTTAAATGGTATTCCCAGGAATCGGGAGTTCGGTCGTGGACGGGTTAGACCTTCCAGGTCACTTTTAACTACCTTATGCGTTCTGGCTGGCACATCTACTGTAGATAATTTTATATTAGCGCCTGTATACAACTTATCATGTTCAGGAACCAATTTGGTGGTGCTGCATGAGGCAAAAACATATGTAATCAGTAAAAGAAAAGAATACTTTATTAAAAGGTTCATCTATTGATCTGCATTTTGTTTTTCTATCTTTTTTTGCTCTTTTTTGATTTTTCTTGCCTGGAACACTTCTCTAAATCTGTCGTAATCAACAGCCATTGAAAATCCTAAACCTGTTTCTATTATATATCCGTCTAATCGTCCTTCAAACTCGTTTCTTCTATAGAATCTTAACATGTATCTTCCATCTTTGGTGAGCTGATAATCAATAGCTACATTACCGGCTAAGTTATTACTTGGTGCATTTGAATGTTCGGGTCCCTCAACCTGGAAATTACGGCCTACAGTTACAGTAAGTCTATCATTGAGCAATCTTTTACTTAGCCCTACATTAATATCGGTTCTACTTCGCCGGTCACCAGTTGTATAATCATCTGAAGAAACAACATCAAAATTTATATCTACGCTTTCAGTTAAACCGGCAGCAAGGTTGTTCAACTGTTCTGTTAAAAGTTTACTAACACTTGCCCGAGCATAACTGCCCGCATGGAAACCACCGCCACCACTAGATTCAAAAGGATTGTCTCCTACAAAGCGGTTGAGTAATAAAATTGAGAACACCTGTTTATTTAATTCGCCGGGTTGCTGACGTAGTTGGGCGAGCCGGTTATTTACAGTAGAAACAACTTCACCGGCAACAGCATAACTCCTGTCGGTTGGTAATTGAATGTCAAATGTTATGGTTGGGTTCAATAACTCTCCATCCAGCATTAAAAAAACCTGGAATGGAAGTTTTTGAAGATAATAATTACGCTGCCGTGCATCAGTTATTTGATTACCTACCAGATCAAGAGGGGCAGTATTGGCTACATAAATAGCTGTAACATCTAATTGAGCATTGGTAGGTTCTCCCAGCCATATGATCTTACTACCTTTTTCTATAGTAAACTTTCGCTGAAGAAAATTAAAAGTTATCTGGTACGCACCTTCTTCAATTTCATACTGACCGGTTAAAGTTACTTTACCACTAGGATCTATACCGGCATTTAATTCACCTGAACCTTTCATGTTTACAAAGTCTCCATTAGCTGCATCTACAACCATATTAATTATAGCTTCTTTGCTAATGCTTATTTGAGCATCTATGTCAATACCCGTAACATCAGAATAATTTAATGAATCATATGCAATGAAAAGAGAATCATCCACATGTGAATCGAAGTCAACGAATTCAACTACACCTTCTCTTTCCACAATGCCAGGTTGTGCCTGTGGAAGTACAAAAGTGAAATTAGTTCCTTCATTTATACTAGCTGTTCCTCCTATAGTGGGTTTTGCTTCTGTGCCGCCTATCTGTAGATTAGTGGTTAAAACTAAATCACCATAGTAGAGGCTATTTGCTTTTTTTGAAGTGTTCAGTGCATGAAAATTATCAGAAACAACATCAAGGTCGAAACGGTAATTCATTAAGTTAGTTGTAGCAACAGTACCATCAATAGTTAGCTTGTTGTCGATAGAATCTCTTATTGTAAATTGGTTGAATTCAAAACCCTTGTTTGTTACAGCTACAACAGTTTCATCATCTATTTTAAACGGGCCACCAAGCATTACGGTATTGAAGATAGCATCATCAAAATGCAACTTACCTCCAACATCAGGTGATGATAATGTGCCTCGAATTTTTACATCACCGTAAATTCTGCCGGACATGTCAGTAACGAATGCTGCTGCGGCCCCTTCAAAAGTGCTAAGTTCAAGTTTCCGGATATCTGCATTTAGATCAAGAGCTACATCATCAGTTTTAGGAGTTAATGAGCCTGTGATCTGAATATCGTTTCCCCTGCCTGAAATAGTGGTAGTTGTGATATACTGGCCTGCCGGATTATTTCGCATAAGCAGGTGTACATTACCAATTGTATCTTGTTGTAAGCTTAAATCACTTATTGTAAGATCACCTACAAACAATGGTTGTTTTGGTAAATTAGTGAATGAAATTTCTCCGTTTATTATTCCATCAGCAAATAAAGTATCAGCTTTCATGAAACCGGTTATGGTTCCTAAACTGAAGTTGGTAAAATGAGTGTGTAATAGTGGTGTTTCGCCTGCTCTTTCATGGCTTTCTATAAGTAATTTTTGATTACCGTGTTGCAGCAAAAAGTTTTGTGCCCTAATAAAATTTGGTGAAAAAGTTATTTGATTATTAGGAGAAGTAGTCCATTTATTATAATTCAATATTAAATTATCTGGATTTAAATGCAGAGTGTATGTGCCGGTGGCTGGCTGCGTTAATCTACCACCCAGTACATATTTATCCTTATCATTTATATCATTGACGTTTAGATTGAAATCAATAACATTATTTAATGCTGTTGCCTGTAATTCTGTACGATGAATATTAAATGTTGCACTTTTAAGATGTTCAATACTGCCGTTAAACTGGAGACCTCTATCTGTAGTTGTAACATTTACATTTAAACCGCTGATGTTATTTTCCTGCAAGATTATTCCTGGTGTGGTGATCTGTGCATTAAGGCCTTGCCCGGTGGCAAGGCTGCCTTCTGCGTGTAATGGTTCAACAAAACTAACCCCGGGAACAAATGCAGAAAGAAAAGGTGAATTGGATATGTCTGCATTGAACCTAATATTATAAGGTTGAACCTGGTGAACTTTATTGCCAGCTGCAATAGAGAAATATGGATCAATATTATTTTGAATGATATAACCTAATTCAGAAAACCGGTATTGCCCTTCCATATATGCATTAGCAATATCACTTGTTAACCTTATGTACTGACCCGTATCTGTTCTTCCGGAAATTAATTGTAATGAGTCAATAGGCATTCTTTCTTTACCTGAAACAAAAAGTGCGTCAGATATAAGAATGTTGGCATCCAGATAGTCCGGGTTTAAAGAAGCAATATCAGCATCTATTTTCCCCCGGAAAACAAAGTGTTCTGTTGTAAAGTTTAGAGGAAGCGTTTTGATGCTATCCACAAAACCATTGATTCTAAAAGAAGAATTCGCGGACATCTGTCCACTTGCAGTGGCAGTTAGATCAATATTCGGATCATTGATGTCAAGATCTACATTGAAAGTTGTTTGCCTGAGAGCACCATTTAATGATATGTTTCTATAATTGTACTTGTTGTAATAAAAAGAATGAATATCTCCGCGAACACGGGTATTAATAGTTTCCGGAGTAAAGCCGGTACCATCAAAATATAAATTTGCTGATATAGCTCCAATGTCGTTGTTTCCTTTTAAAATTTGATTTAATCGTAAAGAATTTGTTCGAATATTAGCAGCGTATGATGTTTTAGTAGGATTTGTTAAGTTGGTAAAAATTCCATTTACAGCTACTGCACCAGCAGATGTAGAAACATTTAGGTTAGTTCTAAGTCGTGCTAAATTTCCGGATAATGTACCTCTTACATCAAATTCTTCCGGAACATTTACTTCAGGTGTTGACAACCTACTGCCCGTAAATAAAGAAATATCTGTTTGATTGGTATGAAATCTCCTGATGGTGAATGTTCCGCCTGCAGCATTTGGGTCGGTAAGTCCTGCAAGTGTACCTGATGCATCTAAATGTGTGTTTCGTAAGCCCCGGAACTGCAGGTTCTCAAAATGCAATCGGTCCATATTGCCGCTACCAATAATATTCAAACGCCATACATCATTTGGTCTGGCAAAAGCCGGGTGGCTCCGTAAGGTTGGTGCAAATGCAAGGATGTCTTTTACCTGTACATAACTATTCACAATTTCAACATCCATCAATGTATTTTCGAAATTTTTAACCAGAGCATCATACGATTCATATTCAAGAACAACATTTCTTTTTATTTCTGACCCAGGTGTTTTTATTAGAACATTCTTCAAGTGAGCCTGGTTATAAGCATAGAGAAGATCGCCCTCAAGTGCATCTAACTTAAAACCATTTTTTTCACTAAAGTGCCCTCTTGTAATTTGTCCGCCAATAGAATCTTTGTTATAAACAAAATTATTTACATGCAGTGAAAGGTTTTCCGCCTTCATATGTGCATAATCTATAGTAGTTCCAGCAGATTTAGGCTTTTGATTTTCGTTATCAAATTGGAATTTATTGTTATTGATCTTTAATTCATCCACTCTTACAGACCAGTTATTTTGAGCCTGTGCTTCTGCTTCTTTTCCAATTTCTTCTACCAGTTTTTTTGCTTCTTCTTCTTTACCAACCCGAATTACGGAGACAGCATCATCCAGATGTATTTTATCTAAATGAATGAAATTGTTTTGCAGGTCAATTCTTCTGCCATCTGCTGCAAAATGGCCAATATTAAATCGGGTAAAGAATTGTGAGATGTGGTTATTGTAAGCAAAATCAATTTTATCAAGAACAATATCACCAAAATTCAGCTTCATTGCTATAGGCTCTGCTGCTTCGGCTACTTTAGTTGATAAAGGCTCCGGCTTAACCAGTGGTGTTCTTTGATTGAATTGAACATTCATTCCATTTACAGCCAATGAGGCTATGTCGTAATATGGTGTATATGGGTTAAGTGTATCAATTTTTGCTTCAAACTCATTAATATGTGCAAGCATATAATTGCCTGTGATCACGTCATTATATAAAACCCTGAAGTTATTTGCAGTAAGGTCATCAACATTAAGTTTTAAAAGCGCTGTTGTTGATGTGTCTTTGGTTTTTTCAACAGCAAATGCATCTACAATAAATTGGAAATTAAAAACAGTATCAGGCAGCTCCCTTTTAACCTTAGCAGTTATATCCTGCAGATGAATATCCCGCACATCAACTTCGTTTGAGAACAATTTCATCAAAGCCAGGTTTGCTGTTATACTTCCGCCTGCTATTAGTGTGTCTTTAGCACGATCTTCTACGTATATATCCTTCAATAATATATTTCCTGCCAGGTTAAAACCAATTCGGCCAATTTCAACTTTAGTTTTTAGCTTGTTTTCCAGATAATTTTCAACTCTAACGGTTGCAAATCGTTGGACCGGGGGAGTTAATAGAAGCAGGAAAATAATAACTACAAACAGCAGAAGGAAAAGAACCACTTTCAATAAAATCCGGCCAATTCTCTTTAAATAAATTAAACTTGTATCTGTCTGCATTATAGGATTAAACGGTTTAGATCATCTTATACAACTAGCTGCTATTGGATGCACGAATACAAAAAAGTGTTGCACAGATGCATCGCAAAATTACCTAAATACGCCGAAATGGAAGTAAAATGGTATATATCTCATAAAACCATAAGTATCATTAAACCAGTTAGAATGATTATCTTGCTCCTAATATCCTCACCACTTCCAATATTTTGGCAATAAGGAAATTAAAAAAAAAATATATATATTAGCTTTTATAGTTGAACCAGCAGTTGTTTTTTCTGGTTTGATTCACCAACACTAAAACCAGTCAATTATGCTTATCAAAAACAAAACCAAACTCGTAAGTCTATTTGCTCTAATAATTTTTGCTTGTAACAGTCAGGATAATACAACAAAAAATGATGATATTTCTACAGAAAGAAACAGGGAACAAGGTGATCTTGTAGCAAGAGGTGAGTATATAGTTACTATAAGTGGTTGCCATGACTGCCACTCACCTAAAAACTTCAATCCACATGGTTTTACATTTGATTCTTCCCGATTATTATCAGGTCATCCGAACGGTAGCCCGATACCTCCTGTTGACCTGAAGGCAACTAAACCGGGGTATTGGTATCTTATGGGGCCCGACTTAACAGCTTTTGTTGGTCCGTGGGGCATTTCTTATGCTGCTAATCTTACTCCTGATTCAGCAACCGGATTAGGTGGTATTTCAGAAGAGTTATTTGTTAAGGCTTTAAGAACAGGAAAACATTTTGGCCAAGATAACGGACGACCTATTCTTCCACCTATGCCATGGCAAGTAATAGGGAGAATGACAGATGAAGATTTCAGTGCCGTTTATGCTTATTTAAGATCGATACCACCAATAAGTAACCGTGTTCCGGGTCCTGTTCCACCAAATGAGGTGCGGTAAGACTAATAAATTAAAATGACCTATAAGCGTCTGTAGATTTCAGCCAAAATAAGAAATCTGGAAATTACTGCAACTGGAAAGCGGACAGGTGGATCATAGACGAATCTGACGACAGCACTCTTTGTTTCTGTGGAAGATAGTTGCAACTTATAAAAATTTTTCCCTGCAGTTATCACTAATAAAGCGGTATTCGGTGGAATTGAACCTAGATTCTCCGCTATCATTTCAATTTCATGAAAAGGATTTTGTAAATCAACCTGTAGAAATACTGTAACTGGCTTTACACTAAGTAATTGATTTGAAACAACAACTTTTTTATTTACCAAAACTGATATTGAATCCCCATCAATATATCCATTGTCATATAGATCAAGTCGTATTGTTCCGGTGTCCACCTTAACCTCTGGAATTTCTTTGAATGCAGATTCTTTTGTTCTGGTTAATGTGATTTCGCCGGGTTCACAAGGAGTTCCTTTTTCCATTATAATACCTGTCCATTTTCCTGATAATGTTTCTATATTTCCATCATTGCTATAATTGAGTTGATAATTTTTTATGCAAACACTACAGGTGCTGGGAATTTTAAACGTGGTAACCACACCCTCCTGGATGGAAAGTAAAATTGACTTGCCATTATAAATACCGGAAAGTTTCTTTTTTACATAGTTATTGATATCAAGATAATGGTAAGAGTCACCTGTAATGATATTTCCATTAATATTAATTTGTAGTTCCAAGTTGTTTTGCGGAAAACAGCTTCCACTTTGAAACGTAAGGTTTCCTTTCCAAAAACCATTTATGTTTTGAGAAAAGCTGAAAAAAGTGCTTAGTGATAACAGTAAAACAATGAATACTTGTCTTTTCACGAAAGAAATATACCGCTAATAAATAGTATAAAATCTTAAAAAATAATTTAATGGTATAAGGCAGTGATATAAAGAACTCCGCCGTTTCAAATTGCATTTACTAAAATTCTATATCAACTGACTACAGAATGGCCAAATCTATCTTTAAGACTGCAAATGATCAGGACAGAGAAACTATTTATCATTTAAGACATGAAATATATGCGGAAGAGCTCAACCAGTACCCTTCTACAAAAAATTATCAGCTTCAGGATGAAATAGATAAATACAATGAATTTATTATTGCTGAGAATGAAAACGAGGTCGTTGGTTTTATCAGCATAACTCCACCAAAGTCTCCTAAGTTTTCAATTGATAAATACTTTAACCGCTCCTGTATTCCTTATGCTTTTGATGAATATTTATATGAAATACGTTTACTCACTGTTAGGAAACCAAATAGAAATACGTCATTAGCTCTGTTGCTTATGTATGCTGCCATGCGATGGGTTCAATCACACGGTGGTAAGTATATAGTAGCGATATGCAGGAGTGATATTTTTGAGATGTATAAAAAAGCCGGACTAAGTTCAACGAGCAGATCCGTAATGTCAGGAAGAGTAAAATATGAACTTGCAACAACAACAATTGAAACTTTAAATAACATAGCTAAAAACAGCATTTTTGAAAAGTTGAAACAATCTGTGGACTGGAAGCTGCCATATACATTTGAGGTTCCCTCCGTATGCTATCATGGCGGAGAATTTTTCGAAGCAATTGGAGAGGATCTCCAAAATTTGGAAGTAAGAAATCATATTATTAATGCTGACGTTTTAGATGCATGGTTTCCTCCTTCACCAAAAGTCATAGATTCTTTTCAGAATCATTTGCCCTGGTTATTGCAAACATCTCCTCCAACATATTGTAAAGGATTGATCCAAACCATTGCAGAAGTGAGAGGAATAACACCAGGCAATATTCTTCCAGGTGCAGGGTCTTCTGACTTGATATTTCGGTCATTTCAGCACCTGTTAACCAGCAAATCAAAAGTTCTCATTTTAGATCCTTGTTATGGTGAGTATATACATGTTCTGGAAAATATAATTCGATGTGATGTGCACAGGTTTAAATTAAAAAGAGAGGAAGGCTTTGTAGTAGATATAAATAAGTTAAAGGAAGAATTACAAAAAGCATACGATTTAGTTGTAATAGTTAATCCAAATAGCCCAACCGGTTTGCATATCCCCAAAGTTGAGTTGCAAGACATATTAACTGAAGTGCCGAAATCTACAATTGTATGGGTTGACGAAACATATATAGAATATGCAGGAAGTTCGGAGTCGTTAGAAATTTTTGCAGCGCAAAAAGAAAATATTATTATATGTAAATCCATGAGTAAGGTTTATGCATTAAGTGGTGCGAGGGTTGGTTACCTGGTCACTTCACCTCATTTAATAGAAAGACTTAGAATAATTTCACCACCATGGTTAATAAATTTATCTGCACAGCTTGCAGCAATTACTGCTTTAAAAGAGTCTAATTATTATCAACAGAAATATGAACAAACACACGTGCTGAGGGAAAAGCTAAAAAGCAGCTTAGAGGAAATTAATATTAAAGAGATCATTCCAGGTATAGCAAATTTTTTAATGTTTTATATACCTCAAAAGTTTGGGTCTGTAAAAGAGATAATAGCCAGATGTAAGAAGGAGAAATTATTTCTGCGGGATGTGAGCAATATGGGAACAGAACTTGGAGAGGGGGCAATAAGGATAGCAGTTAAGGATGAACTCACAAATAGAAAAATGGTTTCAATCTTAAGTAATGCAATGTTGTTTCAAGAATAGAGAACAATAACTAATAAATACAGTTAAAAAAGTTTAGTATAAATTTTATGAGTAAAAGCTTATCAGAGATACACCACGTTAACTTATTTGGGAATGGTTCTCAACCAATGATGTTTGCTCATGGTTTTGGATGCGACCAGATTATGTGGCGGTATATAACTCCTGCTTTTGAGGATGAATATAAAATTGTTTTATTTGATTATATCGGTTGTGGCAGATCAGATTTAGCTTATTATGATCCGGAAAAATATAACTCGTTAAACGGTTATGCTGAGGATGTAGTTAATATCTGTAAGGAATTGAATTTAACCAATGTCATTTTTGTAGGTCATTCAGTAAGTTCTATCATTGGTTTACTTGCAGGTATATCCAATCCTGAGATGTTCTCAAAAATTATCATGATAGGACCCTCTCCATGTTATTTAAATGATGGAAATTATAAAGGTGGTTTTGACAGGTTCGAAATAGAAGATATATTAAAGGCGATGGATGAGAATTATGAGGCATGGGCGAGTTTTTTAGCTCCAAAAATTATGGGTAATCCGGATAAACCAGAGTTGGGAGAAGAATTAAAAGAAAGCTTCTGTTCAACAGATCCTGAAATTGCTAAACAATTTGCAAGAGTTACTTTTTTCGGTGATAACAGGGAAGATTTAAAAAAAGTAAAAGTGCCTGTTCTCCTAATGCAATGTTCTAATGATATTTTAGTTCCTTTAGAAGTGGGTGAGTATTGTAAAAGGAATATTATGAACAGTAAACTGCAAGTTTTAAAAGCTACAGGGCATTGTCCTCATTTAAGTGCACCGGAAGAAACGATTAAAGTAATAAAAAATTACCTGGCAGATGTAATGTAATCAGGATAATATTAATGTTTTAAATCATTAGGTGAAATGCCACCGTTTGTGGTACTTCTTTGACAAGAGAACAACTCTTCTATAACAATTTCTGTTTTTCTTTTCCTTATTTCTTTCTTTGCTATTTTTAACGTCCAGAGAAAGAATTTTTCATTATCGGGGTTGTATTTTTTTATGTTACTCCAGATATTCATAAAAACCTGTATCAAAGTTTGTTCAGAAACATCTTCCTGTAAAAGAGTTCTTTTTATATCACCATAAAAAGCAGAAGCATATTGTGAATAGAAGGAATCAAATGCTTTTACATTACCACGTTTTATTTCCTCTACAATATGTTGATCATTTATTTGGGTATTCATTAAAGAGTTTTGACAAATTTTGTTGTATGAAGATAAGTTGATATAAAATGTGATTTGAAATTTACTTTAGTAAAATCTGAAGCCCTATTTTTGCACTCTTTGGCGAGGTAGCTCAGGCGGTTAGAGCGCAGGATTCATAACCCTGAGGTCATGGGTTCAACTCCCATCCTCGCTACAAAATCCATATGGCGGCTATTCTTGATGTTTACAGTATATGTCCTATACTCAGAACTACATAATACTATCTATATAGGGCAAAGTTCAAATCTTATTCAAAGGTTTTACTCTCACAATAATTATGGGAAAGATTGGACGAAGAGGTATAGACCTTGGATTGTTGTTTACTGTGAACACTATAATACAAGATCAGAAGCAAAAAAGCGTGAATTTGATTTAAAGAGTGGAAAAGGTAGAGAATGGATATGGAACAAGATAGAATCAGATTTATCAATGCAAGGATTCATATCCGCCTGAGGCGGACAGGGTTCAACTCCCATCCTCGCTACAAATAGTCTTTTAAGTATATTTCATATAGTTTAATTCTGTTTAATATAAAAAGGTGGAAACTTTTGGTTTACCACCTTTTTATATTAAAAAAACAATAGTTTACGGATTAGAAGTTGCGTTTGCTGTACTTCCCTGAGATCCGCCATTGCTACTTGATCTCGCTCCTGAACCAGCACTCATACTCGGTAAACTTCCACCTGTTGTTCCTGATGTTGAATGTTTAGTTTCTATGTACTCTTTAAAATTCATAATATCCTGCCTGATGATCTTTTCAAATACAGGATTAAACAGTTTGGCTATACCGGCACCAATTTCACCTGCAGGTGGATGATAACTTATTACAGCCTCAATTTCAGTTCCACGACCGTCTTGTGCATCATTGAATGTTACTTTACCTGCATTGTTAATCATAGAATTTGCAATTGACTGCCATCCTATTAAATAACCAGGTTCTTCTTTTACAATTTCAGCATTCCATTTTATTTTCCCGATGTTTCCAGGGATTACTGCTTCCCAATGAGAATGTTTTTGATCGATTTCAGTAACGTTAGATAAATGCTTCATGAAAAGAGGTAAATTTTCAAGCTTACGCCAAAATGCATACACCTCTTCTTTAGGTTTATTAACCGTCATACTTGTACGGATATTAATAGCAGGAGTATGGGATGCATTTTTTGACTTACCCATTGCTGTGTATAGTGGGCAATTACCAGATAAATGATCAACATATTGTAGAGGAAATAAAACGTGGTAATGTAAAAGCATTTGATTCCTTCTATTC
>MWVY01000066.1_pt1 | contig 24189 bp, 25 predicted proteins | sample 1047251 | NCBI WGS metagenome assembly MWVY01 (sample SAMN06349983, study PRJNA376086) | soil metagenome | isolation source: MS7-5 sample Antarctic (ecotone) soil | place: Antarctica | collected 2015-01-13
TTACTTTATACCGAAACAACAACGCTCGGATTACGCGTTACCGAAATTGAAAGAAGCTGTCTAGCGCGTGAAATCATCAAAGTCAAAACCGAATTTGGCGAGATAGATGTTAAAATTGCCCGTTATCAAGGAAAAATTGTTAATGCAAAACCCGAATATGAACAATTGAAAAAAATTGCGCTCGAAAAAAACATTTCCTTATTAAAAATACAAAAAGCCGTTGAAACAAATCTCGAAACTAAATAATTTTTATGCTTGAAAAATTTGTTTGGAGTTTATCAAAAAAAGCGCGAACAAGACGCGCCGAATTTTTTCGCCGTAAATTTGATTTAACATCCGAAACAAAAATTCTCGACATCGGTTCGGAAAACGGTTCAAATATTAATCTCGTTTTGACGGGAACAAAAATTTCGCCGCAAAATGTTCATATTGCAGATATTGATGAACAAGCCTTACAATCGGGAAAGAGAAATTTCGGCTACAACGCGGTTTTATTAAATGAAGATGGAAAATTGCCTTTTGCCGACGGCTTTTTTGATATTGTTTATTGTTCATCGGTAATTGAGCATATAACCGTGCCGAAAGAAAAGACGTGGGATTATTTATCAGGAAAGGAGTTTCAATCTGTCGCTTGGAAACGCCAGACGGAGTTTGCCGAAGAGATACGGCGAATCGGGAAACAGTATTTTGTGCAAACGCCGAACCGCAATTTTTTCATCGAAAGTCATACTTGGCTGCCGCTCGTCGGATTTTTTCCGCGCCAATTATTATTAAAAGTGATGAAACAAACCAATTCTTATTGGATAAAACAAGCAATTCCCGATTTTAATTTATTAGACAAAAACCAAATGGCAAAACTTTTTCCCGAAGCGCAAATCGTTTTTGAAAGAAAATTGGGAATGATAAAATCAATTATGGCAATAAAAACTGTGAGGTTAAGTTAATTGGAAAACTCAAAAAAAGTTGATTTAGAAAAAATCGCAAACGGCGTACGCTTGATGCTCGAAGGAATCGGCGAAGACCCTGACCGCGACGGATTGCAGAAAACGCCAGAGCGCGTGGCGGATTTTTACGCCGAACTGACCGAAGGAATGTGGCAGGATGCACGCGAGCAAATCGTGCCGCTGCCGGGCGATTCGCACGACGAGATGGTGATTGTCAAAGACATTGCGATTGCGTCCGTGTGCGAACACCATCTTGCGCCGTTTGTCGGCAAATGCCATATCGCGTATATTCCGAAAGGCGGGCGTATTGTCGGGCTATCGAAATTAGCTAGAATTGCGGAGATTTTTGCGCGTCGTCTGCAAGTGCAGGAACGCTTGACACAGCAGATTGCCCAGACGCTTTTTGAAGAACTCGAACCGATTGGCGTAATGGTCGTAATGGAAGCCGAACATACTTGTATGACCTTGCGCGGCGTGAAAAAGCCGGGCGCGAAAACCGTTACTTCAAGCGTTTTAGGCGGCTTTCGCACTGATGCGCGGACACGCGCCGAAGCAATGAGTCTTATTAAAGGTTAAGAAAGTAAAAAGTAAAAAGGGAAAAATTATGAAATTGCGTTTTATTTTATCATTCTCGTTAATTTCGATATTTTGTGTTTTGAGTTTTGCCCAAACTAAAGGTAAATACACAAATCTTTTCAGCGAAGAAAAGCTGAAATCGACCGTCAAATTCTTGTCCGACGACGGCTTTGAAGGACGCGCGCCGGGCAGTCGCGGCGGTGAACTTGCGGCAAAATATATCGCAACGCGGCTTGAAATGCTCGGCATCAAGCCTGGCAATAACGGTTCTTATTTTCAGCCGGTTTCGCTTGTCGCAGTCAAGGCAAATCCGAATACGACGTTAAATATTGGCGACGCATCGTATAAATTTGGCGATGATTTTGTCGTTTTTACCGGAGCGCAGACCGAAAACGTCAATCTTAACACCGAACTCGTTTTTGTCGGTTACGGCATTGATGCGCCCGAACAAAAATGGAACGATTACAAGGGAAACACGGAAGATTATCGCGGCAAAATTCTGGTGATGATGGTCAACGACCCGCCCGCAACTGCTGCTGAACCAAATCTTTTCGGCGGCAAGGCTCTGACTTATTACGGGCGTTGGACTTATAAATTTGAAGAAGCGGCGCGGAGAGGTGCGGCGGGCGTAATTTTGATTCACACAACCGAAAGCGCGGGTTATGGCTGGAATGTCGTGCGGACTTCAAATGGCAATTGGCGGTTTGATATTGCGCGGACTTCCGCCGATAAAACACCGTTTTTGCAAATGCGTTCGTGGATGACCGAAAGTACGGCGCGGAAAATTTTCACGCAAGCCGGAAAAAATCTGGATGAAATGCGCGAAAAAGCAAAGTCGAGAGATTTTCAGCCGGTTAATCTTGGCTTGACCGCGAAAATTGACATAAACAGCGAATTGAAAAAAGTTGATTCAAACAATGTCGTCGGCGTTTGGGAAGGAAGCGACGCGAAATTAAAAGATGAATACGTTGTTTATACGGCGCATTGGGATCATTTGGGCGTGGGCGAACCAAACACAAAGGGCGACCGCATCTACAACGGCGCACTCGACAACGCAACCGGTTGCGCGTCTGTTTTGTCAATCGCCGAAGTTGTTACCAAATTGCCGGAGCGACCAAAGCGTTCGGTCGTTTTTCTGTTCACGACTGCCGAAGAACAAGGGCTTTTAGGCGCGGAATGGTATGCCAGATTTCCCGTTTTTGCGCCGGAAAAAACGGCGGCGAATATTAATATTGATGGCGGTAATCTTTACGGTTTGACCAATGATTACGGTGCGCTCGGCGCGGAACGCTCCAGTATTATGCCGATTGTGAACGCGGTTTTAGCAGAGCGTAAAATGACGTTTGCCGCAGATGCACATCCTGAACAAGGCTCATTTTTCCGCTCAGACCATTTTCCGTTTGCCAAAATCGGCGTTCCGGCGATTAGCGTTAGAAACGGAGAAGATTATATCGGCAAACCGAAGGATTTTGCGCAAAAAACTTTCGATGAATTTAACAAAAATCATTATCATCAGCCGTCGGACGAATTCCGCGATGATTGGCGATTTGACGGGTTAGTGCAAATGATTGAGATTTCTTTAGCAATCGGTTTGAAAGTTGCTAACGCACCGACAATGCCGCGCTATAATGCCGCAGATGAATTTGCAAAAGCACAGCCGAATCGTAAATCGTGAACAGAAGTTTGTTAGTAACATTTTTCTATTCACGATTTACGAGCAGTTGGTTGAGATGGTTAGCTAAGTGTGTGATAATTATTTTCGGAGGCTGAAGAAAATGACAAAAGTAAATATCCACGAAGCGAAAACGAATTTGAGCAAACTTCTCGAACAAGCCTTAAACGGCGAAGAAATCGTGATTGCCAAAGCGGGAAAACCGCTTGTTCGTCTTGTTCCGGTGCGCGAGGAAAAGGAAAGTTGTTTTGGAATGGATGAAGGGAAAGGCTGGATTGCCGATGATTTCGATATTTTGCCTGATGATTTGATGGCGGCTTTTTATGGAGAAGAAGATGAAGACTTTGATTGACACGCATATTTTTTTATGGTTTTTTATTGAACCAAAAAGAATTTCAAAACAAATCAAAGAATTTTTAGAAAATACTTTTCAGAATGAAATTTACGTTTCGCACGCGACGGCTTGGGAAATTTCGATAAAATACGGTGTGGGAAAACTTAAACTGCCGCAAATGCCCGAACTATTTGTGCCTGACCGCATAATTCGCGCCAATTTTCTGCATTTGCCGATAAAGATCCAGCACGTTCTTCAAGTTCACAATTTGCCGCCGATTCACAAAGATCCGTTTGACCGATTGCTTGTTTCGCAAGCGCGAGTCGAAAATCTGACAATTTTAACCGCCGACCCGAATTTTGCCAAGTATCAAATCAAAACGCTCGACATAAATAATTTTAAGCTATGAACCAGCCTTTTTATATCACAACGCCAATTTATTACGCTAACAGTTTGCCGCATCTCGGACATCTCTACACAACGACGGTTGCCGACGTGATTACGAAACACAAAAAACAGCGCGGATACGACACTTATTTTTTGACGGGAACGGACGAACACGGCGTAAATATTCAGCGCGTCGCCGAAGAAAAAGGCAGAACGCCAAAAGAACAAGTTGATTTTGTTTCAAGCCAATATAAAGAAATGTTTGCCGATTTCGGTCTGACCGATTACGACATTTTTATGCGGACGACCGAGCCGTTTCACTATAAAGCGGTGCAGAATCTGTGGCGCAAAATTGCGAAAAACAAAACGCCGAAGGGCAACGAAACAATATACAAAGGTTTCTATGAAGCGTGGTTTTGCCCGAACTGTGCGGAATTTAAAACCGAAACCGAGTATGAACTTCGGACAGATGAAGACGTGCCACGCTGTTTGATTCACGAAAAACCGCTCGACCGCGTGGCAGAAGAAAGCTACTTTTTCCGCTTAAGCGATTACGGCGAAACTTTGCTAAAAATTATCGAAGAAAATCCTAGAAGAATTCGTCCCGAAGCACGACGCAATGAAGTGACTTCATTTATTAAAGGCGGTTTGCAAGACCTTTCAATTTCGCGCGAAAAAAAATCCGTGAGTTGGGGCATCCCTGTGCCGGATGACGGAAATCACGTCATTTATCTTTGGGTTGACGCGCTTTCAAATTACATTTCGGCAATCGGTTACGGCAATTCCGAACGGGCAAATATTGGTTTTGAAAAATACTGGCAAAACGCAACGCATCTCGTCGGCAAAGACATTTTGCGTTTTCACACGGTTTACTGGTTTTCTTTTTTGCACGCGGCTGGTCTGGAATTGCCGGAAACTGTCTACGCGCACGGAATGTGGCTCGATGCGGAAGGTCGCAAAATGGGCAAAACGCTCGGCAATGCGATTGAATTGGACGTTTTGCATAAACATTTTCAAACCGATGCTCTTCGATATTTCCTGTTGCGTGAGATGGTTTTCGGGCAGGACGGAAAATTCAGCTACGAAAATCTGATTGACCGTGCCAACGCGGATTTGGCAAGCGGTTTAGGTAATCTTTCCAGCCGGACGCTTTCGATGATTAACAAATACTGCGATGGCATAATTCCGAACGGTAAAATTAGCGAACCGCATTATCTTTACGCTAAACGCGCCGGAATAAACGCGGACGAACAAGAATTGGTTTCGGTTCTCGACCACGCAAGAGATGAATTTCTGCGTCGTTTTGATAATTTTGAATTTAGCCAAGCGTTAGAGATTTTGTGGAATGTGATTGCGCGGACTGATAAAATGATTTCCGACACAAAACCTTGGGAACTCGTCAAGGACGAAAATCAAGCCGAAACGCTGAACGCAGTTCTTTATCGCGCAACTGAAACTCTGCGCTGGCTGTGCGTTTTGCTTTATCCGGTGATGCCGGAAGCAATGCGAGAGATTTACGCTCAAATCGGTTTGAACGAAGATATTTCAACAATAAACCCTGAAAATTTAACTTGGGGAGAATTACAAGCGGAAACAAAAATCGGCGAAACACGAGCCGTTTTCCCGCGCATTGATAAAACAAAAGTTATGAAAGAGATTGAGAAAGAGAAGTCAGAAGTCAGCAGCCAGAAAACAGAAGAAGGAAAACAACAACCGTCGGACAACAAACAAGCAGCGAACAACGAACAACGAACAACGAACGAAGACCAAAGACCAAAAACCGAAGACCAATTCATTACAATTGACGATTTTCTAAAAGTCGAACTCCGCGTCGGTGAAATCAAAGTTGCCGAACGCATTCCTAACGCCGATAAACTTCTGCGTTTTGAGATTGATTTGGGCGAAGAAAAACCGCGTCAAATTCTTGCCGGTTTAGCCGAATACTATGAGCCTGAAAAATTAATCGGTAGAAATGTCGTTGTTGTGGCGAATCTGAAACCTCGTAAAATGCGCGGACTCGAATCAAACGGAATGCTTTGCGCGGCTTCTTTGGAAAATAGCGATGACTCGCCCGCGATTGCGACATTTTTGGAAGATGTGAAAATTGGCGCAAGATTAAAGTAATGCAATTCGAGTGGGATAAAGAAAAAGCTAAAACAAATCTTAAAAAACACGGCGTGAGTTTTGATGAAGCAGAAACTGTTTTCGGCGACCCGTTAGCGAGAATTTTTGATGACGATGAACATTTTTCAGAAGAAAGACGCGACGGAATTGTCAGAAGTTCGGTAAAAGGAAAACTTTTGATTGTTAGTTTTACCGAAAGAAAAAACGACACAATCAGAATTATCAGCGCGCGGGAAACAACGCCGAAGGAAAGGAGAAAATATAAAAATGCAGATGGATGAAAACGACGAATTATTACCCGAATATGATTTGGATTATTCAAAATCCAAGCCGAATCGCTTTGCTGAAAAATATAAACAGATGCAAAGAACCGTAGTTTTGGATTTTGATGTCGCGGAAGATTATCCGAGTGCGGAATCTGTAAATGAAGCACTACGGTTTTTGTCGAGAATTACAAAACAACATCAAACGGAATTGACTCATAAATGATTTTTGTTGACTCACATTGTCATATTGACGGCGAAGCGTTTGACGCTGACCGCGATGAAGTTATTGAGCGTGCCAAAGATGCGGGCGTTAAATTTATGCTCAACATCGGAACGGGAAATCCGCACACGGATGAAATAAAAAAAGCTGTCGAAGTAGCCGAAAAGTATGAGAATGTTTTCGCGGCGGTCGGCGTTCACCCGCACGATGCGCGGGCTTATGACGACAAAGCCGAAAATCATTTGATTGATTTGGTGAAATCAAGTGAAAAAGTTATCGCTTGGGGCGAGATTGGTTTGGATTTTTACTACGACCACAGCCCGCGAGATGTGCAGATGGAGGTTTTTAAAAGGCAAATTCGCATGGCAAAACAATTGAATTTGCCGATAATTATTCACAGCCGCGATGCAAATGATGAAACGGTTGAGATTCTGCGCGATGAATGCTCGCCGCAAATGGAAACCGGAAAATGGGAAACGGAAAATAAAGTGGAAGAAAATTCAAAGAACAAATTTCGCGGCGGAATTATGCATTGTTTCGGCGGCAGCGCAGAAATGGCTTTAGATTTAATGGAAATTGGTTTTTTGATTTCGTTTGCGGGAAACATAACTTTCAAAAAAGCGGAAAGTTTGCGAGATGCGGCGCGGGTTGTTCCGCTTGAAAAACTTCTTATTGAGACCGATTGCCCGTTTTTAACGCCCGTGCCGTTTCGCGGAAAACGCAACGAACCTTCTTTTGTAATTCACACGGCGCAGTTTCTAGCTGATTTCTACGGTGTAGAACTTGAAACTTTAGCCAGTCAAACAACTCAAAATTTTTTGGACTTTTCAGATTATCGTAAGCGGCTGATTGGGAGTCATTAACAAAAACTTGCATTAAGTTTGGCGGATTTACCATTTACCAATAACCATTTACAATTAACAACATTATGGCAAAAGAAAATTCATTTGATATTACATCAAAAGTTGACTACGCAGAAATTGACAACGCGGTCAATCAAACAAAAAAAGAAGTTAGTCAGCGTTTTGACTTTAAGGGCAGTAAATCATTGGTCGGCGTGCAGGATAACGATTTGTATTTATCTGCCGAAGACGAAACCAAACTTCGCAATATGAACGACATTCTGCAAAGCAAACTCGTCAAACGTGGTGTTCCGCTCAAGGCTTTAAGTTACGAAAACATCGAACCTTCGGCGGGCGGAACGGTGCGCCAAACGGTAAAAGTTCAACAGGGAATTCCGATTGAAAAAGCTAAAGAAATCGTTAAATTTATCAAAGATTCAAAAGTAAAAGCGCAGGCTTCGATTCAGGGCGATATAGTCAGAGTTTCCAGCAAAGACCGCGATACGCTGCAAGATGTGATTGCAAAATTGAAAGCGAAGGATTTCGGTATTGATATGCAGTTCACGAATTATCGGTCTAATTAAGGCGTTTCTCAATAAATTTTGCAGAGTTTTAATGTCTGGTGAAAAATAAAAGTTTTATGAAATAGGCTAAATCACTGGGTATATTGATAAAACACATTTGCAAAGCAGTTGAGTTTTGCTTAGAAGCGAAAAAATAAATGCAGACATTTTCACCAACCAGAGAAAAATTAAATCCCCAAATCGCGGCACAAAGAATTTTCAGTTTGATAAAAACCGAGATGGCTTTGGTCGAAGCCGAATTTCGGCATCAAGCGAGTTCGAACATTCAGGTGATAAATTATTTGGGCGATTATCTGCAGGCATCGGGCGGAAAGCGTGTTCGACCTGCGCTTGTTCTGTTGTCGAATTACGCCGTCGGCGGAAATGCTGAACAGGAAAATGTGATTCGGCTGGCAACCGTTATGGAAATGCTTCACACCGCAACGTTGGTTCACGATGATATTATTGATAATGCCGACACGCGCCGCAATCGTGTTTCGGTCAATGCGCGTTTCGGCAACCAATCGGCGGTTTTGATGGGCGATTGGCTTTATATGTCGGCGTTTGAAACGAGTTTGCAAGAGCGGAGTTTGGAAATTCTTGATATTTTGACTCGTCTGACGCGCAAAATGACTGAAGGCGAACTTATTCAACTGACAACACTTGGGCGCACCGATATTTCCGAAACCGAATATTTTGACATCTTGCAGCGTAAAACAGCTTTTCTTTTCAGTGCTTGCTGCGAAATCGGCGCAATTTTAGGGAATGCCTCGAAGAAAGAACAAAACGCTCTGCGTGATTACGGGATGAATCTCGGCACGGCTTTCCAACTCGCCGACGATTTGCTTGACTTTACGGCGGAAGAAGAAGTTTTAGGCAAGGCTTCGGGCGCGGATTTGTTGGAAGGGAAATTGACTTTGCCCTTGATTTTATTGATGCGAAAAAAACGGCAAGCGCAAAAGGATTTGGAAAAGATTATCTACGACGGAAACTACAACGCAATTTCGCGTGCGAGTCTGCTGGAGAAGCTAGAAAGCCTCGATTTACTTGCCGAAACAAGACAAAGAGCATATTTATACGCCGACCTTGCGATAAAAAATCTTGAACTATTTCCAAAAACAGAGTATCGTTTAGCCTTGGAAGAAATTCCAAGCTATATGATTGAAAGAAATAAATGATGTGCGGTTTTTTGTGTAAATTTTTTAAATTGGCGCAAATCAAAGCTCGCAAGTCCGAATTCAACAAATGCCACAAGAAAATCTTATGCTGAACGAAAATTTAATCGCCACCCTGGAACAGAGTTTGCGGCAGACCCGCAACGCGCAAAATCGCCTGCTTGGTCGGCTTCGTGAGGTTGAAACGGAAGCTGATAGTTTGCGGCAGGAAATCCAAGCAATGGAAAATAGCGCGGCGCAAACCGAACAGGCGATTTACAGCCTTTTGGCGACAATGGGTTCGAGCAATCAATCTTGGAAGGTTGAGAAAAAACCGCAATACGAACAAGACGATTATGGACAGCCGTCGCCACCGAGAAGATATACGCTGGCAAATAATAACGAACCGAACGTTCCCGTGAAAAATTTTCGTAACAAGTCGTCGGTTACCTATTTAAATAATAATCGTAATATTCCTTCTATCAGTCCAAAATTAGAACCAATCAGCCATCGTTTCGCTGACCGAACTATCACACAGGCTTGCACCTTGATTTTGCGCGAAGCGAGCGAGCCTCTGCACGTCCATGAACTTTATAATCTGCTGGTGGCGGGCGGTTTTGAATTTAAGGGAAATAACCCGACTATTTCAATCGCCGTTTCATTAACCCGCAACCGCCGATTTTCCAAAGTTGCGCCCGGAACTTTCGATCTGGTGATGCGCGACGCTTCCAAGGCGGCTTCCTGATAATTTTCCGAAATTGCGTTTAATCAATATATTACAGCTTGTTTTTTGATAAAGAATAAGCAAAAATACTTGTCTGTTTTCAGTTATACAGCTTCCTTAGAAATTGGAGATAAAATAATGAATTGTCGAATTTTCGCTCAGTTTAAATCAATTGTTTTAATTGGGTTGTTAATTGTAATTTTCGGATTTAGTGAAAATCTTTTCGCTCAAAAAGTGCGGCTTCGCTCGCAAATAAATCCAAATTGCAATGTAAATTCCAATTCAAAGTTTGCCGATATTTATGCCGATGGAAACATTGCCGTGCAGGGAAGTTATAGCTGCCGTGGCGCGTTTATTTACGATATTTCCAATCCCGATACGCCAAAGTTGGCGGCGTGGTATAATCCGGGCAACAATCAACAGTTTTTGGAAGCAGTCGTCGTCGGCAATCGCGGTTATTTCGGAAGCGGAAACGGGGGTGGCGTTCATATCGTTGACCTTTCCAATCCGTATAATCCGCAGCTTTTAGGAATCGTTAATTCAACAAACGGCAACGCGCATAATTCAATTCACGAAATGATAATCTGGGGAAATTACCTGATTGAAAATTTTAATGGTTTCTCAAATAAAATCTTAAAAATTATCAACATCAGCAATCCTGCCAATCCGGTTTTTATCCGCGATATTAATCCGACAGAGATTAATTGGATTCACGCGATGCACATTCGCGGCAACCGAATGTTCACCTCCGGTTGGGGAACTATTTCCAATCGCGGCAGAACCGAAATTTACGATATTTCCAACATCGCCACGCAAGCCCCGACTTTGCTGGGTTTTATTGAAGACACAACCAGCATCACCGCCGGAAACAATATGCACAGCAGTTGGTCGAGCGAAGACGGAAATTATCTCTACAGCTGCCGCGAAACCAGTAATGGCGACGGCGACGTGCGCGTTTATGATATTCGTAATCCGGCACAACCGCTTATTGTCAACCGAATTACGATGAATGATTTAGGGATTAACGCAGTAACGCCGCATAATCCGGTGGTTCTGGGAAATTTTCTGTATATTGCGTGGTATCAGGCAGGGCTGCAGGTTTTTGATATTTCCGACCCGGTTAATCCGAAAAGAGTCGGGCAATACGATACATTTCAACCGGCTTTTGTTGAAACCGAAAGTTCAAAACAACTTTCAACCGAACCTTGGGATTTTGTCTGCGGCACGGCAAGTTTTCAGAATAATCTTCCCTCAACTTTTGACGGTAATTGGGCAGTTTTCCCGTTTTTAGGACAAGATAAGGTTTTGATCGGCGATTTGGCAACCGGCTTGTATATCGTTGATGCTCGGCGGGTTACTGCCCCTGCAAAAAATCGGGTGTCCGATTTTGACGGTGACGGGAAAACGGATTTTTCGGTTTATTCGCCGAATTCTGGATTGTGGCAAATTGAAAAAAGTTCAAACAACGCGGCAATTTCAACTTTTTTTGGCGCAAGCACTGATAAAATCGTTCCGGGCGATTATGACGGCGATGGCAAAACCGATATTGCCGTCTGGCGACCAAGCGACGGCGTTTGGTATATTTTAGGCAGTTCAAGCGGTTTTCAAGCCAGAGCATTTGGCATCAACGGCGATATTCCGGCGGCGGCGGATTATGATGCCGACGGTAAAACAGATATTGCGGTTTGGCGACCTTCCAACGGCACTTGGTATATTTCGCAAAGCACTCTGGGTTTAAAAGGTTATCAATGGGGAACGAGCGGCGACCGCATTTTAACGGGCGATTATGAAGGCGACGGCAAATCCGATTTGGCAGTATTTAGACCTTCTAACGGTATTTGGTATATTTTGCAAAGTTCTTCATCCCTGCCGCTTTACCGAAATTTCGGAATAAGCACGGACAAACCTCTGACAGGTGATTTTGACGGCGACGGAAAATCAGACATAGCGGTTTTCCGTCCGTCCGACGGTAATTGGTATTTGCTAAATTCCGGAACAAATTCATTAAGCGTATATTCTTTCGGCTTTTCGAACGATGTTCCGATTCCGGCTGATTATGATGGCGACGGTAAAACGGATATTGCTGTCTTTCGTCCCGGAAATAACGTCTGGTATCGGTTAAACAGTTCCGATGATGCTTTTGAAGGTAGAGTTTTCGGACAAAGCGGCGATTTACCGTCGCCTGCCTCTGCTCAACCCTAATTTCACAAGCCAAACACAAGTCATTTTGAGAATGTAATTTGATTTGGCAAGCTAACTTGAAAAGCCATTATTAAGTAGTGAAAACTTGACATTGGCTTTTATATTTTTATGATGGCTATATGAAACTTTCGCTGATTATTCAAAACGGTTCGCTCAGCGGTCAGCAGTTTGAATTAACGGACGGTTTTTTAACAATCGGGCGAAGTGAAAACTGCGCTGTCAGATTTGACCCTGCAAACGAGAGAATTGCTTCAAACCAGCACGCTTTTATCGAAGTTAAATCCGACGGGTTTTACCTGATTGACAATCGAAGCACTAATGGCACATTCCTCAACGGACAAAGAATTCAAATCGCTAAACTAAAGCGCGGCGACACGATTCAATTCGGCAAAAATGGTGTCGAAGCCAAAGTTTTTATTGAAAATCAAGCGGAAGTAAGCCAGCCAACCGCCATCAAACAAGATTATCCGCCGCCGTTAAATTCAGATGTTCCGGTGGTCAATCAGATATTGCAAAACCAACCGGTAGATTTGCGAAATTCGATTTCGGGACTCAATATCGGAAATTTACTGGAGCAAACAGAACCGCGCCAAACAAAAAAATATGTCGGTGTCGGAATAGCAATTTTTTCGGTTGTCTTCCTCTCGCTGATTGTGATTTTGTTAATGGTTGGCAGTGTCGGCGTCGGCGCGGCAATCATCGCCTCAATTGTTGCTTTTACGCCCGCGATGATTTATATTCTGCCACTCATCTGGCTTGACAGATATGACCCCGAACCGCTCTGGCTTTTGGCTCTGTCATTCGCGTGGGGCGCGCTTGTCGCAGTGATTGTGTCATTTGTTGTCAATACTGCAATCGGAGTCGGCATCGCCGTAACGGTTCATCCCGCCGTCGGAGAATTGGTCAGCACTGTATTTTCCGCGCCTATTTTTGAAGAAGGCTCAAAAGGTCTGGGCGTAATTTTACTTTTGGTTTTCTTTCGGCGCGAATTTGATGATGTTTTAGACGGTATTGTTTATGCCGGTGTTATCGCGCTCGGATTTGCGACGGTTGAAAACGTGCTTTATTACGGGCGCGGCATAAATGAGATAGGTCTTTACCAAACGGCAGAGGAAGGGTTCGCCGCGTTTGCACTTCTGTTCGGGGTGCGCGGTATTTTATCGCCTTTTGCCCACGTTACCTTTACCGCGATGACGGGCATCGGCTGCGGTATTTCCCGCGAATCTCACAGAAAATTTGTCAGAATAATAATGCCGATTGTCGGTTACGCCTGTGCCGTTCTGCTCCATATGTTGTGGAATGGAATGGCAGTTATGTCAGCTCTCTTTTTCCAAGGATTAACCGGCTTTTTTATCGGATATATCGTGCTTGAAGTGCCTTTTTTCCTGATTTTTGTCGGCTTTGCTTTTTATGTAATGCGCCGCCAGAACAAAATTTTGAAAGAAATGCTGGCGATAGATGTTGTCCGAGGTTTGATTCCGCAGGAACATCTTGATATTTCCACATCGGCTTTTCGGAGTTCAAAATGGCTCGCGGGAAGTTTGTTTAGCGGCAAATTTAAGGCGCGAAGTAGTTATCTGAGAGCCATCGGAAAATTGGGTTTAAGTTATTGGCACATCCAACGCGCTACTGCCGCGCAGGGAAAAACAGGTAGTTTTCAGCAAAACCCGATTCTTCGAGAAAGAGTTCTCAAATGGCGCGATAAAGTTTAAAAGTGTAAATGATAAGAAAAAAAGGCTTTTGCACCTTTGAAATGCGAGAGCCTTTTTCCGCGCAAAAGTCCTACCTTTAAAAATTTAACAATTTACAAAACCAAGCAAATAGAAAACAACTAAAAAGATAACAATCGTCGAGATACACCCGCCGCCCAATTTCCAAGCGGCAATACCCGCAACTAATCCGCGTAATGGTCCTTCCATTGTTTTTTCCTCCCAAATGATATTTTTGAATTACTTTAATGCACAAATTTGCAATTATTCAGCATTGAGCAAGTAATATGCCAATATAATTTTGATAAGTAGAGAGACAAAATAAAAGCATATTAAACCACCGCATTGACACAGATAAACACGAGATAAGAAATATTTGAAAAATACAGATTTGTTTCATCAAAAAAATATCTGAGTTAATCTGTGTCTATCTGTGGTAAAAAAATCTTATAAAATAATTCTGTCCGGCTACTTATAACAAATAGATTTAATGATGCGTTTGTTTTTCGTTTGAGATTTTCATATAGTTTAAGTTCCAAAATCTTGCTGAAATATCCTTGTTTATTAATTTTATGAACTTTGAATTAACCGAACAGCAGCAAATGGTGCAAACGGCGGTGCGCGAATTTGCCCGAAACGAAATTGCTCCGCTGGCGCGTGAATATGACGAAGCCGAAAAATTTCCGCGAAAGCAGCTCGAAGGTCTTGCCGAACTTGGACTTCTTGGAATGATAATTCCCGAAGAATACGGCGGCGCAGGCTTTGATTCGGTTTCTTACGCGCTTGCTCTCGAAGAAATTGCCAAAGCCGACGCTTCGGTTGCCGTGATTGTCGGCGTTACAAATTCGGTTTGCGGTTATCCGATTTTGAGTTGGGGAACGGAAGAACAAAAGCAGAAATATCTAGTGCCACTGGCAAAAGGAGAAATGCTCGGCGCGTTTTGTTTGTCAGAGCCGCAAGCTGGTTCGGATGCTGGCAATCTTAAAACTCACGCTGAAGCAGACGGCGATTTTTATATCTTAAACGGCACAAAATCTTGGGTAACAAATGGCGGCGAAGCGGGTGTTTATATTGTGATGGCGGTAACGGGTGAAAACAACGGGCTGAAAGAAATTACTTCATTTTTAATTGAAGGCGAAACAAAAGGTTTTACGGTTTCATCAGTCGAACACAAAATGGGACAACGCGCTTCGCAAACAACCGAAATGAGTTTAACGGACGTAAAAGTGCCGAAAGAAAACTTGCTCGGCGGACTCGGAAACGGATTGAAAGTCGCGTTCAGCAGTTTGGATAACGGCAGAATCGGCATCGCGTCTTTATCTGTCGGCATCGCGCAAGCCGCGCTCGAAGAAGCAAATTCCTACGCCAAAGACCGCACCGCTTTCGGGCAGCCGATTGCCGAATTTCAAGCGATTCAATTTAAACTTGCTGATATGACAACCGAAACCCAAGCCGCCAGACTTTTAACTTTACGCGCCGCTGCGATGAAAGACGCAAACCACAAACAAACGGGAATTTTCGCTTCAATGGCAAAACTTTTCGCGTCGGAAAACGCTAATCGTGTCTGTGCCGAGGCAATTCAAATTCACGGCGGAAACGGCTATTCGCGTCATTACAACGTCGAAAAGTATTACCGAGATGCGCGAATTACAACGATTTACGAAGGCACGAGCGAGATTCAAAGAATTGTTATTTCACGCGGAATTTTAAAGTAATGCTAAAATAAAAAATGTCGAGAACGATTAAAGATTCAATTCTTCTATTTTTAACAATTTTTATTGTTTCGGTCGGCGATGTTCATTCACATCCGGCTTGGGGAATTGTCGTTGACAGCCGAAAACAAATTTTTTTTACGGATTTGGAAGCTGTTTGGAAAATTGATTCACAGGGAAAGTTGTCAATTTTTAAAGCCGGCATCAGCGGAACTCACGTCCACGATTTATCAATTGACAAGCAAGATATTATATACGGCTGGTACAACAGTTACGTGCCGCAAACGGAAAAGCATTTACGCTCGGTCTGGAAAATATCGCCACGCGGAGAATTTATAGAAATTGTTCCTTTGACTGAAAATCTACCGAGCGGAATGAGCATTTGGCAGGATTTTGACGGAAATATGTATTCGGTTGAGCCGTGGAATAATGAAAAGCGGGAAAGCAAAATTATAAAACGAACGCCCGATGGAAAAACTTCACTTTTTGCGGGCGGAAAATACGGTTATCTTGACGGACGAAAGGAAAAAGCAAGATTCGGAATCGTTATAGATATGGCTTTTGCCGATAACGGTTCTATTTATTTAACCGACAGTAATCGCGTCAGAAAAATTGACCAATCGGGAAATGTTACGACGCTTTACCCGAAAGATAATACTCAAAAAAACGAATCGGCGCTTTTCGGTTTAGCTGTCGACGCACACAACAATGTATTCGTTGCTGATTACGCTAATAAAAAATTGTTAAAGATAGATTCTGTCGGAAAACCTTCAACTGTTCTGACATCGGATAGTGATTGGTCGCCGCTCGGCGCAGCATTATTTAATGATGAAATCTACGTTTTGGAAGGAAAAACCTATGAATCAAAATCAATGGGAAACCGCGTCGTAAAAATATCTTCTGATAACCGGAAAACTGTGGTTGCCGATTTGAACGATGTAAATAAACAATCAGCCAAAATCGGAAAATGTAAACTTTAATTTGCCGACCGAACAAAACAATTTTTCAAATTCAAAATCCGAAAGCGACACAAACCAAACTAAAAACAAAAAGCTCGGACTTTACGGAGCTATCGGAGCGTTGATTGTTGCATTTGCCGCGTTTGTATTTTTCAGAAAAAACAAATTTATAAACTAATAAGCTCTGGCAAAAACAACTCTTTGTTTTGAAGGCTCACCCGTATAAACGCAATTTCCGCTTTCTTTTTCTTCATCAAAAGGAATACAGCGAATCGTCGCTTTTGTTTCGGCTTTTATTTTTTCTTCGGTTTCCGATGTTCCGTCCCAATGCGCCAAAATGAATCCCCCGGTTTCGATTTGCGTTTGAAACTCTTCCCAAGTATCCACTTTAAAGGTGTTTTCTTCGCGGAATTTAAATGCTTTTTGGTAAATGTTTGATTGAATTTTGTCGAGCAAAGTTTCGATGTACTCGACGATTCCTTCAATTGAGCGAGGTTCCTTTGATAAAGTATCGCGTCTGGCAACTTCGATTGTGCCGTTTTCAAGGTCGCGCATACCTATTCCCAACCGCACAGGAACGCCGCGCAGTTCGTATTCGGCAAATTTATAACCGGGTTTGTATTTGTCGTCGTCGTCATATTTAACTGAAATTCCCTTTGATTTTAACTCTTTAACAACGGGTTCGATTCTTTTGGTTATTTTTGCCAAATCTTCTTCGGCGCGGTAAATCGGCACAATGACGACTTGAATAGGCGCAAGTTTGGGCGGCAGCACTAAACCTTGGTCGTCGGAATGTGCCATAATCAACGCGCCCATCAAACGGGTTGAAACGCCCCAAGATGTTCCCCAAACGTATTCGAGTTGGTTTTCTTTATTGACAAACTGCACGTCGAAGGATTTGGCAAAATTCTGTCCGAGAAAATGCGAAGTACCGCATTGCAAGGCTTTGCCGTCCTGCATCAAACCTTCGATACACAAAGTATCTTCCGCGCCAGCAAATCTTTCATTTTCGGTTTTCGCGCCTTTTATTACCGGAACGCCCATCCATTCTTCGGCGAAAGTCGCGTAAACACCGAGCATTTTATTGGTTTCTTCGACGGCTTCATCTTTAGTCGCGTGTGCCGTGTGTCCTTCCTGCCAGAGAAATTCGGTGGTTCGCAGAAAAATCCGCGTCCGCATTTCCCAACGCACGACGTTTGCCCATTGATTTATCAAAAGTGGCAGGTCGCGCCACGATTGAATCCAACCTTTGTAAGCGTTCCAAATAACGGCTTCGCTCGTCGGACGCACGATAAGTTCTTCTTCAAGTTTGGCGTTTTCATCAACAATTAAACCTTTGCCGTTCGGATTAGTTTTTAAACGATAATGCGTTACGACGGCGCATTCTTTGGCAAAACCGGACGCGTGTTCTTCTTCTTTTTCGAGAAAACTTTTCGGCACAAAAAGCGGAAAATAGGCATTTTGATGACCGGTTTCTTTGAACATATCGTCAAGCGCCCGCTGCATTTTTTCCCAAATTGCAAACCCGTAAGGCTTGATAACCATACAACCGCGCACGGCGGAGTTCTCCGCTAATTCGGCGCGTTTGACAATTTCGTTATACCATTCCGAATAATTTTCCGACCTTTTTGGTAATCCTTTGCTCATATAATTTCCTTGATGTAAAACAAAAATGATAAAGCAAAACTACTAACATAACAATTTTGCTAAATTACTTTCTTCAATTTATATTTTATTATGTTTCTTGTGTTAAATTACTTTCTATGAGCGATTTTAAGCTAAACTTCCAAGACACGAAAACAGCCTTTGCCGATAAATCGAACGCGGAACTTGAAAAAAAGTATTGGCTTTTTAAGCTGATGAATTCGCCTTTTTTGACCTCTCTTGGAACAAAATCAACCGCACTTGCCTTACGTTTGGGCTTACCGATAAAAGGTTTGGTGAAAAACACGATTTTCAAACAATTTTGCGGCGGCGAAACGATTGAAGAATGTCAGCCGACAATCGAAAAACTCGGCAGTTCAAACATCGGGACGATTCTGGATTATTCGGTTGAAGGAAAATCCGCCGACGAAGATTTTGAACGCGCCAAAGATGAAATAATCCTCAACCTTAAACGCGCCAAAAATGATGACAAAATTCCGTTTGCGGTTTTCAAAGTTACGGGCGTTGCGCCGCTCGGAACGCTGGAAAAGGTCAGCTTAAAGAAAAAACTCGACGCCAAGGGAAACGCTAAATGGCACAGAACAAACAGGCGTGTCAACGAAATTTGCGAATTTGCCCATTCCATCGAACAACCGATTTTTATTGACGCGGAAGAATCCTGGATACAAAACGTGATTGACCGGCTGGCAACTGAAATGATGGAAAAATACAACACGGAAAAGCCGATTGTCTTTAATACGATTCAACTTTACCGAACCGACCGACTTGAATTTCTCAAAAAAGCACATCAGGAAGCCAAGGAAAAAGGCTATATTTTAGCGGTCAAACTTGTGCGCGGCGCGTATCTGGAAAAAGAACGCGAAAGAGCCAGGGAAATGAATTATTCGTCGCCGATTCAGCCGAGCAAAGAAGCGACCGACTGCGATTATAATCTGGCGATTGAATATTGTTTGGAAAATATCGAAGACATCGCGTTTGTCGCCGGAACGCACAATGAAAAAAGCGTTCAACTGCTTGTTCAAAAAATGGATGAAAAGAAAATTTCGCCCAATCATCCGCACGTTTTTTTCTCGCAGCTTTATGGCATGAGCGACAATCTTTCCTATATTTTGGCGGACAATAACTACAATGTTTCCAAATATGTGCCTTACGGTCCGGTTGCCGATGCGCTGCCGTATCTGATTCGGCGGGCAAAGGAAAATACTTCCGTGATGGGACAAATGAGCCGTGAACTTGACTTGATTGATAAGGAATTGAAACGCCGAAAGTTGGATTAACTTTTTTAACGCAAGCCAAGCAATAATCTGACGGAACGGTCGGAAACTTCGCGGTTTGCTTCCTTTTTCCATTCCTCATAAGCCTTTAATTCATTTTCGGTTAGCGGCTCGTTTTTCATCCGCGCCACTTGCGTGCTTTCAAAAGCGCGACTTGTCAGCGCGAGATGCGGATGATTGATGGTTAAATTGTTTGAATTTTCAAGTGCCGCGTCTGCCGAATCAATATCAAGAAACATTTCATTGTATGACGCCAGATGCCAAACTTTTTCTTCGGCGGTTTCTTCAATCGCCAAAAGCCGCAAAAGGACGTATGCGCTTTCGATTTGAAAAATTAAATAATCGCCCGCCTGAAAATTTTGGGACACAATTTTTTTCCAAGGATAATTTAACAGGGATAAAGAGCATAGACAGGGATATTTAAGAAATTGGCAGAAAACAGTCAACACTAAAATTTTCTATTGCCAAATATTTCTATCCTCTTCATCCTCTTTATCCCTGTTAAATTTTCTTATTTCTTCGTAACAATCACCGGCAAATTTTTCGCCGCGTATTGCCGGTTAAATTCCGCGATGTCTTCGGACTTAATTTTTGCCAAACGCGAAAGTTGCGCGTCAATTTTCGCCGTCAAATCGTTATAAACCAAATACGCTTGCGCGGTTGGCGGGTCGTCGGAACTGTCAACCGACGCGCCGAGCGCGGCAATTTTGTTGTTCAATCTTATCGGAAAATTCAGCGCGTCCTGTGAACTCTTGATTTTTGTCTGCATCAATTCTTCTTCAACCGTCGTAAGTTGTTTAGAAATCTCACGTGCTTTGTCCGCCAAATCCTTCTGTTCGGGCATTTTTACTCTTTTTGCCACATTTTCAAGCTGCCCGCGAATATCCCGAATTTCTAAAATTGCGTTGTGCGTTTCGGAAAGTTTGTCGTTTATTTTCGTCATCAAATCAAACTGTTTGGCGAAATCTTCCGGTGTCGTTGAAAGCAGCGGGTCGGCTTTGACAGTGAAAGATTCGGTTGAAACGGGTTTGCCGTCAACGCTCAGACGCGCCTGATAATTGCCCGGCACAACCCGCGCCCCGGCAAGCGAACCGCCCCAAAGAATCAAGCCCGGAACGGTTGCTGCATTCGGCTGACGAAAATTCCAGACAAAAGTATTTAATCCGGCTTCGGTCGGAAGCGGCGGTTCACCGCTCGGCGGCGGATTGTTTGGTTCGGGCGAAGTCGGCTCTTTCGGCGTTGTCGGTTCAGGCTTTTTGCTGAATTTGCGAATTACTTTACCGGCTGCATCCAAAAATTCTAAGGTGATTTCTTTTGTCGGTTTTTCCTTTAGAAAATAATTGACAACCACGCCGTTTGGCGGATTTTTACCAACCGTCGCCGTCGCCGGAAGCGGAAAACCGCCGCCGCCAGCCGTGCGGTAAGCGTCTTCGGGTTTAAACAGATAAACGTCGGCTTTTTGGGCTTCGGCAAGCGCGTAGACAATCGGCAGATTGTCCAAAACATAAAATGAACGTCCTTGCGTGGCGACAACCAGATCTTTTTCGCGTTTGTGAATCGCCAAATCCGTAATCGGCACAATCGGCAGGTTTAGTTGCAGAGATTGCCAGCTTTCACCGTCATTTGCCGAATAAAAAATGCCGCGTTCCGTCCCCGCATACAAAAAACCGCGTTTGTTCGGGTCTTCAATAATAACCCTTGTAAAAAATTCGGCGGGAATGCCGTTGACGATTTTTTTCCAACTCTTGCCGTAGTCGTTTGTTTTGTAAAGATACGGTTTAAGGTCGTCGTTTTTATAATTTGTCGCGGCAAAATAAGCCGTTCCCGCGTCAAACGGCGATGTGTTGATTTCGTTTATCTGAATCCATTCGGGCAAATCTTTCGGCGTAACATTTTCCCAAGTTTTGCCGTTATCTTTTGTAACTTGAACCAAACCGTCATCGCTTCCCGTCCAGATAACGCCTTGTTTGACGGGCGATTCGTCCACTGCAAAAATCGTGTCGTAGTATTCAATACTCGTATTATCCTGCGAAATCGGACCGCCGGAAGATTTTTGACGAGATTTATCGTTGCGCGTCAAATCGGGCGAAATCGCCTGCCATGATTGTCCTTCGTCCATCGAGCGAAACAAAATGTTGGCGGCAGTATAGAGCGGATATTTGCCGTCGGTTTGATGCGGCGAAAACATAATCGGGAAATTCCATTGAAAACGATATTTGAAATCTTCCGCACCTGCGCCCATCGGATTTTCAGGATAAACATTTATATTGCGTTCCTGCCCCGTGCGATGATTGTAACGGGTTAAATAACCGTCATAACTTCCCGCAAAAACGATATTTGAATTTTCAGGATGCGGCGCAATCCAGCCCGATTCGCCGCCGCCGACGGCGAACCAATCGCGCTCGGTAATCGCAGAATTATCAGAACGGCTGGCGATTCGCACAGTCGAATTATCCTGCTGTGCGCCGTAAATGTTATACGGAAAATCGTTGTCCAATGCGACGCGGTAAAACTGCGCCGTCGGCTGGTCTTGCTCTGTCCACATTCCGCCGCTATTGTTTGTTACGTTCGCGCCGCCGTCGTTGCCGTTTATCATTCTTTTTGCATCGTTCGGGCTTATCCAAAATTCGCATCACCAAGTTTAATCGCCTGCGCCGCTAAAGATACGGCGCGAAGCCCTGAACCGCAAACCATATTGACGGTCAAAGCTGAAACTTCCGGCGGAAGTTCCGCCTTCAAAGCCGCTTGTCGCGCCGGTGCTTGTCCGAGTCCGGCTTGCACAACGCAGCCCATAATCACTTCGTCCACATCTTCCGGTTTTATTCCCGCGCGTTTGACCGCTTCTTTAATAGCGATACTTCCCAAATCAGTCGCCGAAAAATCCTTCAAACTTCCCAAAAACTTCCCTGTCGCCGTTCTTGCGGCACTTATTATTACTGCGTCTTTTATCTCTGTCATTTATTACTCCTCTCGGTTGTCAATTTCTTTTAAAAATTTATTTTCTACTATTTTATAGCCCAAATATCGCGGCAAGTTCTCGTCCGCCCATCGGCGATAATCTCCCATCTTTTCAAAAGCGCGAAACGGTTCATCGTCCAAAACAGGTTTGTAGTTTCGGAAAAAACCGTATTTTATTCGTTCCTCGACGCTTCTTTCCAACTGCCGGCGACATTGTCCCTTAAAATCATCCATATACTTATTTTGTCAATTTTACGCAGTTTAGACAAATTCGGTTAAAGGCAAGCGAATAAGTAAAACTATCTGCGTTTCTTTTGGAATGATTAACATAATTTAAGATTTTAGATTTGCGGTTTTAGATCGCTTTTGGAAAAATCATTTTTGCGTTTTTTTACTATTCTTCGCCGATGTCTTCATTCCAGATTTCAGGATTTGCTGAAATATATTCTCCCAACATCTGAATACATTCGTTTGAATTGAAATCAATCACTTTAACGCCGTTTTCTTTGAGCCAATCAATTCCGCCGTCAAAATTGACCGCTTCGCCGACAATAACAGTCCCGATTTTGAATTGCCGAATCAAACCCGAACAATACCAGCACGGCGCAAGTGTCGTTACCATAATTTTATCGCGGTAAGACGTTTGTCGTCCGGCTTTGCGAAAAGCGTCGGTTTCGCCGTGAACTGATGCATCGTTTTCCTGCACGCGCCGATTGTGTCCTTTCCCAAGCAGATTTCCCGCTCTATCAAATAATGCCGCGCCGATTGGAATGCCGCCTTCGGATAATCCCTGCCTTGCTTCTTCGATAGCAACATTTAACATTGCTTTATAATCAATTTCGCTCTCCATATTATTAATGTTTGCTTTTTCCGAAACATTCCTTTAACTTTTCCGTAGAACTTCTAATTCCAAATTGAATTTAACAGGTAAATATAAAATGTCCAAAATGTATTCAAAATCGCCAGCGATTTTAGCTGTCTTGTTTTCACTTATCTTTTTTGTTCCGGGTTATGCGCAAACGCCGACACCGACTCCGCGTTTTGCTCCTTCGCCGGAAACTTCGCCGACACCGAAAATTGCGTCAATTGCAGTAGCCGCGCAAAAGAAAAATGAGCCGCTCAAGAATTTTCAATATCGTCTTATCGGACCGTTTCGCGGCGGGCGCGTCAGCGCGGTTGAAGGAATTACGACGCAGCCGAATGTTTATTATTTCGGTGCAACCGGCGGCGGTGTTTGGAAAACGATTGACGGCGGCGTTAATTGGCAAAATATTTCGGACGGATTTTTCAAAACCGGCTCGGTCGGCGCAATTGACGTTGCCGATTCTGATCCAAACATTATTTATGTCGGAATGGGCGAACAGACCTTGCGCGGCAATGTTTCGAGCGGCGACGGCGTTTATAAATCAATTGACGCAGGGAAAACATGGAAAAATATCGGTTTGAGCGACACGCAGCAAATCTCGCGGGTGCGCGTGCATCCGAAAAATCCAGACATCGTTTATGTCGCGGCGATTGGACATCTTTGGGGCAAAAACGAACAGCGCGGAATTTTTCGCAGTAAAGACGGCGGTAAAACTTGGGAAAAAATTCTTTATCGCAACAATGAAACCGGCGAAACCGTGATGTTTATTTTACCGAGAACGCCCGTCGGCAAACCTTTATTCCGCGTTATTTCCGTCCAAGTATCACCGCCGTCAATTGATTTAAACAAACCGCCGCCGTCGCCGCCGCTGTCCATTCGATAAGGTTTGCGGCTGATTTGCCAAAACGCCGCATAAAGCGTGTTCGGATTGGTCGGGTCAATAACAAAATCGCTCGCGCCGGTTTCATTGTTGCGATAAAGAATTTTTTCCCAAATCAGTCGCCGAAAAATCCTTCAAACTTCCCAAAAACTTCCCTGT
>MWVY01000067.1_pt1 | contig 23636 bp, 22 predicted proteins | sample 1047251 | NCBI WGS metagenome assembly MWVY01 (sample SAMN06349983, study PRJNA376086) | soil metagenome | isolation source: MS7-5 sample Antarctic (ecotone) soil | place: Antarctica | collected 2015-01-13
TTATTATTGATTGCACCCGCCATTTTTGCATGGAAGATGGCATTTACACCATATTTCAGTTTTTCTGATAATGAACTGCAGAATGAATATTGGAACTATGTTTTTTACTGGCCTTTTAAGGTTTTGGTAATTACTGTAATCTTGTTTTTGACCTGGAGGATTTCAGAAAAGGAAAAAGGATTTTATGGACTTACAACAGAGAATTTTAAGATAAGGCCTTACCTGTTAATACTACTATTTATGGTACCATTGGTAGCCGTAGCAGCTTCTCAACCAGATTTTCAAGCAATGTATCCCAAGCTGCAGGATATCAAATACTTATCTAGTGAAAATAATTTAACTTATGTATTATTATACGAAATTTCTTATGGAAGTGATTTCTTTTCAATAGAACTTTTCTTCAGAGGATTTTTGGTTTTGGCATTTGCGAAATGGGTTGGCAAAGATGCTATTTTGCCAATGGCACTTTTTTATTGCACCATTCATTTTGGTAAACCACTGGGTGAATGTATTAGCTCGTTTTTCGGAGGACTGTTATTAGGAGCGGTGGTGTATCATACCCGTACAATATGGGGTGGTTTATTAGTGCATGTAGGTATTGCATGGATGATGGAACTAGCTGGATATTTAGCCTCATCCTAAAACTCACTCCCGCCCTCTCCTAAGGAGAGGGAGAAGCGAGGTGCAAGCCTGTAAGCCGGATTCGGTTTCCCGCAGTAACGGGATGCTATCATTTATCTGCGGTAGTCATTACTGACTACTTGTATCTGCCTACCCTGAACCATCGGACGAGCAGCCCTTTTCCCGAAATTATCAGGATGGTTCTTTACATGGCATTTCAGCACATAAGGTTTACCCTCCTGACGTGTTACCATATCAGGACGTGAGCTCTTACCCCACGTTTTCACCCGTGCCTTTGTTGGCATTACATCCAACTAATTGGCGGTAATTTTCTGTGGCACTGTCTGTTCTCACTTCCTTAGACAAGCTCAGGATGTGAGACCCGGCTATTAACCGGTATGTTGCTCTATACTGTCCGGACTTTCCTCCCCGCCTGGGGCGGGGCGATAGCACAGCTTGCATTGCAAAATTACTTTATACAATTTGAAGCAGGAGTTAAGATTTTTAACCATTTACTTACCACAAAATTTAAGACAATTCACTTAATGGTATATTTATCAAACAGCATAAGTAATGGAGGAAGTAGATGTGACACAAAAAGGGCATGAAAACACATGAGAATATCATGAAGTGAAGCCTTTAAATTACATTAACTGTATTGAAAGAAAATTTCAGTAGCTCCATATCCAAAGGAAGGGTGGTATTGGTTCACAAAGGATTTCACTTCTTTTTTCAATCTAAGAATATCATGTATCTCATCGCGGAGACGACCAGTACCCAAGCCATGTACTACAATTAAAAAAGATTGATGATGAGCTAATGCCAGATCATACCATTTTTCAAATTCTTTAAGTTGGATGTTCAATATTTCTGCATTGGGAAGGCGCTTCCAGTCATCCGTAAGTTTTTCAATATGCAGATCAACAACTGTACGTGCGGGGGGCAAATGTTTTCTTGCTTCTTTGGCATTATACATTTTAATCCCTTTTGCTATAATAGGGCTTACCTCTACTTTATCATCCTCTGTCTTGTCCGGGTAATTGTCGAACAGCTTATATCTAAAATTTGCTTCTCCATTTTGTTTTAGGCTCTCAATTTTTGTAAACAACTGCTTTGGTTTCAATTTCAACGATGTTTCGTAATAATCAGCTTTATTCTTATCCGGTTGAAGTAAAGAGAATTCGATACTAAAGTTCGGACTGTCGCTCATATCACTGAATGGGACATCATGCACATAAAAATCAGAAAAAGGTAGCAGTTGATTCTTTAATTCAAATTCTGCTTTTCCAAAGAACTGAAGACGATAAATAAAGTTGTAAGCTCTATCAGTTCGGTTTACCAGGTGAATTTTTAATTGCTCAACTACATCATCGCCAAATTCATCAGTATCCATCACTGGTAGAAAGGAAATCCATACCCCATCATTAGTCTTTTGCTGAGGTACTTTTTCTTTTTTTATATCCTCTATATATTTTTTTTTCCTTTTTCTGAGGAAACAATTTCTTTTCACTGAATCTTTTAAAATAAGGAAAATCAAGTTGATCTATATAGGCAGGAAATTTAACTCCCCTTACATCTACCATTACCATCTTGTCATTAATGATATCTATCACCTCCCCTTCTTCATTAGAATGCAGTATTAGAACTTTATCACCGACCTGGAACTTCATATTACAAATGTATTTATTCAATATGCTGCAAACCTTTTCTCAGCTCCCATTCAAGATTTTGCCTTGCGACGTATTCAACTTGTCTGAAAATATCGGTAAAAAATAAATACTGATGATCAAGTGCTTTACTCACAAATTCTAATCTGCCTTTTTTGAATTCCCCCGCAGGCAAATGACTGTACTCTTTTCTTATCTGCATTAAATAAGTCGTATACTCTTCCCCGGGAGATGCAAGTTTAGATAGATCGAAATCAAGAAAATACTTTAGATCTGCGTCTACGGGCTTTTGTGCAAAATGATCTTTTGTTGCCAAAATATATTCTTCAACTTTAGCTATAATTTCCGGCTTTACATGTAATTGCAGCAATGCCTCTTTAGCTATTTCTGCACTTTTTACTTCATTGTCAGTTGAGCCAGGCTTGTACTTAATATCATGATAAAATATCGAAAACTGTACGGTTGTAATATCGGTAATTGAGGCTGTATGCTGATCTGCCAGCATCAATAACTGTAATATGTGATTTATATTATGATAAAACCTTTTTTCTTCCTGGTATGCTTTCTCTATATGCCGAAATAAACTTTCGACTAGTTGCTGATCCGGTGAGTACGGATGTACCAATTGCTGCCAGTAAGTAAATAAAAGTCTTTCTTGTTGATTAATCATTGCAAATAATCAACCGGTTTGTCTTCCGGCTCATCTGATATTTCAGCAGGATGAACTTTTGCAGCTTGCCTCGTTGTGAGCTTAGCTATTTTGATACCCATGTAAGCGAAAAAAATCGTCATGAAGGGACTTATAATATTAAAAAAGCAAAATGGAGCATAGACAAAAGTAGAAACACCTAAAACTGCAGATTGAGTGGCTCCACAGGTATTCCATGGGATCAGAACAGATGTTACTGTACCGGAATCTTCGAGTGTACGACTTAAATTTTGAGGTGCTAAGTGTCTTTCCTTATAAGTTTCTGCAAACATTTTTCCAGGCACTACTATGGATAAGTATTGGTCTGAAGCCGTAACATTTACCACAATACAACTACCTGCTGTAGTGGCAACAAGAGCACCGGTTGTTTTTGCTTTTTCAACCATAGGACGTGTAATACGATATAACAATCCCGCTTCTTCCATAATACCGCCAAAACTTAAAGCAGTTAAAATCAACCAAATGGTATTCAACATTCCAAACATTCCTCGTGATTTCAATAAACCTGTTGCTATTTCGTTTCCTGTTTGAACCGACACTTCTCCTGCCATTGAATTTACAATAGCTACATATGATTGTTGAATATAACTACCTGTTGTACCTGCAACTTCTGTAATGATCAGTGGCTGGAAAATTACCGCAAACAACCCGCCTAATACGGTACCAGCTAAAAGTGCAGGAACTGCATTTATTTTTTTGATTATCATATAAATTACAAGTGCCGGAACAATGAACAAGAATGGGTTTATATTGAATTTACCAATAATTGCATTTGACAGCGCATCTGTATTCTCCGCTGCCGGAATATGATCTGTAAATAAACCAAAGCCCAGGAATATTAATAACGCTATTGTAATACTAGGTACTGTTGTATATAACATGTAACGTATATGTGTAAACAAGTCTGTACCGGCCATTGCGGGAGCAAGATTTGTAGTATCTGACATTGGTGAAAGCTTATCACCAAAATAAGCCCCTGATATTATAGCTCCGGCAATGATACCCTCATTCAGGTTTAAAGCTTTACCAATACCAAGTAATGCAATACCAACTGTTGCTACTGTTGACCATGAACTTCCTGTTGCAAGACTTACTATACAACATACAATTGTTGTTGCAAATAAAAATATTGTAGGATTCAGGACTTTTAATCCATAAAAGATCATGGCCGGAACTATGCCACTTATAAGCCATGTACCTGCCAAAGCACCAATTAATAGCAGTATCAAAATTGCCGACATTGATGCAGTAATACTATTAACTGCACCTTTTAATAATTGTACAAATGGAAACTTTAAATAAACACCTACTAATGCTGCTGTTGCAGCGGCAATAATTAATGCTATCTGGTTTGGGCCTGATGTTGCCATATCACCATAAAAAACAACATTAAGAGTGAGTAGCGCAATTAAGACAAGAATAGGTAAAAGTGCTAAAAATAAACCCGGTGTACGTGTAGCAATTGGTTTCGCTTCAGTCATATGAACTATTAGCTGCCTAAATTATGTAATTTTCAGCTGCATTATATCTATGATATAACCACTCTTCCTAAACAGTTCAATTTTCTCTTTGTGTAAGATATTGAGCCATTTGTTTTAAAGGTTCCTTTCGTTTTGAGAGCACCGCAACATCTTCTAAATGTTTGAAGGCCTCATCTGTGTATCTCTGCTTTAACTCTCTTGCCCATTCATCAACTTTGCATTCCCTGAAGATTTTCAATACATCTTCTACTTTACCTGGTGAGTCGGATAATAGCAATTCTAATAATCTTCTTTTTTGTTCACCATCTGCAACACTAAATGCATGAATTAACAGGAAAGTTTTCTTATTAGTATTTATATCTCCACCAGTTTGCTTTCCAAATTTCTCCGGGTCACCAAAGGCATCTAAATAATCGTCCTGAACCTGGAAAGCCAATCCCAGTTTGCGTCCAAATTCATATATAAGATCCTGGTTTCTTTCCCCGGCGCCACCTAAAACTGCACCCATTTTTAAACTTGCTGCCAGCAAAACAGATGTTTTTAAATTAATCATATTCAGATACTGATCAAAAGCAGGAATGTTGTTTTCTCCTGATTGCAGGTTTTTACTAAAGTCCATATCTAACTGCTGACCTTCACAAACTTCTCTGGCTGTTTTATTGAAAATAGAATAGATACGATGTATGTATTTAGTAGAGATTTTATTTAACTGGTCATAGGCTGAAACCAACATTACGTCGCCACTTAATAATGCAGTGTCAGAACCAAACTTTTCATGTACTGTTTGCATGCCGCGTCGCAAGGGTGCCATATCCATAATATCGTCATGGATAAGCGTGAAGTTGTGAAATAATTCTATAGCAGTTGCTACATGCCAGGCATCGGGATTAATTTCATCAAACAACTCATTCCCCATTAAGCATAAAACAGGTCGGATGCGCTTTCCCCCAAGCTGCAGAAAATAATTTGCAGAATTATAAAGAGATGCCGGTTCAGAAGGAAAATGATCTGTATTGAAATTGGCAGAGAATGCTTCACTTAGTTGATAAAATGTTCTCATAGAAATGCGGAATGTGGAATGTGGAACGCCAAAATATATTTCTATAAATCTTTAGGTGCACTTTTTTTTCTTCTGGACTTTGATTTGGCAGGTTTATCGTTGTCGCTTTTTGTTGAAAGAACCCATTCATAATCTAACTGCCGTTTGGTTAAATTAGCCGCCACTACTTTTATAGTCACTTTATCTCCTATCCGGAATTTACGTCCGCTTCTTGCGCCTACAAGTGCATATTCTTCCTGTATCATTATAAACTCATCATATTCAGCCAGGCTTGTAATACTCACCATGCCTTCACATTTATGTGCTACAGTTTCAACCCAAAATCCAAAAGCCGCAACTCCGCTAATCACACCTTCAAATTCATCTCCCAAAAAATTCTGCATGTACTCAACCTGCTTGTACTTGTTACCTGCCCTTTCAGCTTCCATAGCAGCTCTTTCCCGTTCACTGGAATGCTTGCATTTTTGTTCTATTTTTTTATCAGGTCTTAAATTGTTTTCAATTACATCCTGTAAAATACGGTGAGCCAGTATATCAGGATATCTGCGTATTGGTGAAGTAAAGTGACAATAATTTTCAAATCCTAATCCATAATGCCCGATGTTTTGCGTAGTGTAAATAGCCTTAGCCATTGTTCTAATACCTAACTGCTCCAGTACGTGTTGTTCAGGCTTTCCATGTGCGTCAACAAGCATTTGATTAAATGATGAAGCAATTGCTTCTGGGGTAGACGTATCGAACTTGTGCCCGAACTTTCTGGCAAAAGCCATGAAGGGAAGCAGCTTTTCTTCGGTAGGTAAATCATGAACCCGGTAAGGAAAGGGTAAGGGTTTTTTATTGATTCTAACCTTGGATACATCTTCTGCAACTATTCTGTTTGCCAGCAGCATGAATTCTTCTATTAGTTGATGCGCTTCTTTGCTTTCTTTAACGACAATACCAATTGGTTTACCCGATTCATCTAATTTAAATCGCACTTCCTGTGATGAAAAATTTATGGCTCCATTATCAAATCGCTTTTTCCTCAGCCGCTGTGCAATATTGTTAAGTAAACTAATTTCATCGTAATATAAACCAGTCTGCTGCTCAATAATTTCTTGTACTTCTTCATAGGTAAACCTATGGTCCGAATGAATGATAGTTCTGCCCAGCCAATGCTGTTTTACTTGCCCCTTTGGCGTCATTTGAAAAACAGCAGAAAAAGTAAGTTTGTCTTCATGAGGACGTAAAGAGCATAAGAAATTGGAGATATGTTCCGGAAGCATCGGGTTTACCCTGTCAGGCAGATAAACTGATGTGGCTTTTTTATATGCCTCTTCATCTAATGTAGTGTCTGGTTTAACGTAGTGGCTAACATCGGCAATATGGACGCCGATCTCATAATTACCATTTTTCAACACCTTTACAGATATAGCATCATCAAAATCTTTTGCATCAACAGGATCTATTGTGAAAGTTAGCGTGTCCCTGAAATCTTTTCGGGTAGTAATATCATGGTTGGTAATCGTCTCAGGTATTCTCGCTGCTTCTTCCAGTGCTTCATCGGAAAACTCCAATGCAAAACCGTTTTCCAGAAGGATGCCTTTCATTGCTGCATCATTACTATCCTCTGCTTCAAGAACATTCACCACTTCACCAACCGGCCGCTTGTCTTTATCTAAATCCCACTCTGTAATACGAACGACAACTCTGTCGTTATCCTCAGCTCCATTAAAATTGGAATGAGGAATATAAACATCTGGCATTTTTTTATCAGCATCCGGAATAAAAAATGCAAAACCACGTCCACCCTTGCGATTTGAATCTGATTTAGTCACCTGCAGCCTGCCAATGAATTCCATTTGTTTCCTTTCAGCAATACCAGCAACTTTCCCCTGCATTCTTTTACCTTCTTTATCGCCAAAAATTTCAACTGTCACTCTATCACCATGCATTGCTGTATTGAAATCGGAAGGCCTGATCAGAATATCAGTTTCAAGACCTTCTACAATTACAAATCCCATCCCTGACCTTGTAATTTCCAGGACACCCTCATATGAATTCCGGTGCGACTTACTTTTCCTGTTGTTTTTGTTTGAATGTTTCCGTCCCATTTGTAACCAATGAAGGTTTTTTAAAATTGTAAATGAATCTATCAACTAAATCAATAAAGTTTTTCCCCTCGTTGAATAAAAATTCGTGCTCAATGGGGAGTACATAAACCGGTAAGTCCGCTAATTCGTTTTCATACTTAAGTAATCGCACAGCATCTTTCTCTGTTGTAATTATTATTTTTTTGTATGCATCAATTTCATGAAAACGTTGCTTAATTTCCCGCCAATCATCTAATGTAAAAATATGATGATCGCTATAGTGAATCATATAGTAAGTGTGTATTTGATCTTCCAGGAAACCTTTTAATGGCCTTGGATTGGCAATGCCGGTAACCAATAATACTTCAGTAGCTGCATCTAAAGTTATAAACCTGCCGTTGATTATGTGATAAGGTGTGCCATACGCAATAGTGGCAAAGAAAATGTGTTGATCTGGAAGTGGATTTATTTCAGCAACAATTTCATCGCTTTCCTCTTTAGATAAGCCACGTCTGCACTTTGTAACCACTAATATGTGAGCCCGTTTATAATTAATTTTTAAATCTCGCAGATCGCCTGTAGGTAAAAAATAATCACGGGTAAAAAGATTTTTTTGATCAGTTAACAGGATATTCAAACCTGCATTTATTGCACGATGTTGAAATGCATCATCTAAAATAATTGCCTGTGTTTCCGGATGATCATGTAATAACTGCGGAATAGCTTCTAAACGTTCCTCTCCTACAGCAACCGGTACATCTGGAAATTTTCTATGAAATAACATTGGTTCATCACCTATATCTAATGCAGTAGTTTGATCCGTAGCTAATGCATAACCCCTTGTTTTGCGTTTATATCCGCGACTTAACGTTGCTACCTTATAATCGCTTCTTAAGTGTTTAACTAAATACTCAACCATTGGCGACTTACCAGTTCCACCAACAGATAAATTGCCAACACATATTACCGGCAAACCAAATGATGAACTCTTAAAAATATTTTTATTATACAACCAATTGCGAATCCAGATTATTAAACCAAACAGAAGTGCAAAGGGAATAAGTAGTAAACGAAATGACTTCAGGAACCAGTTAGAAAACATAAACCTGTTGCGGAGTAATACAAAAATTTAAAGGTACATCAAATTCACTGGCATCCTCAATAACAGAAACAGGCTCGAAATAACATAAACCTGTTTTTATACAATTTTCCATGCATTGCTGTAAAAACCTGTCATAAAAACCCTTTCCATAACCAACTCTATGCCCCTGCAAGTCAAATGCAAGCAGTGGAATTAGAATAAGATCTATTTGTGACGGCGATATTATTTCTCCTTCAACAGGCTCCAGGATATTATAAACATTCAGATGAAAAGAAGTGGTTTCACTACTAACAACAGCGCACATACTTTTTTTGAAAATATCTGCACGTGGATATGCAACCTGTAACCCAGGGTTCTTAAACTTTAGGAAATCCGTAATTATAAATGTGTTTATTTCCTTATTCTCTTCAATTGGGTAAAAACTTAAAACTGTAGATAAGTATGGCAGGGCAAGCTTTTGAAATTGAATAAGCAAAAGGTCATCATATTTTTCCTTCTGTAGAAACGTAAGTGTTTGTCTTTTTTGTCGGAACTCCATTCTTGCATCCTTCTTTAACATAACTATTCTGTAGTTGCAAATTGGTTTACAAAAATGGAAAAGATAGTTGTCCCATAATTTCTTGAAGTTCTGAAATAAGTAAAATTCTCATAGTTATTAGCCGGAGTATGTTCAAGGATGAACCATCCATCATTTGTTAGAAGTTTCTTTTCAAAGATTAGAGTTGGTAAATCGTCTATGTTTTGTAGTGCATACGGAGGGCCGGCAAAGATCAGGTCAAACTGATCTGTACATTGTTCAATAAAATTAAATACATCAGAACGAATCAACTTCAGGTTCTGAATTTTGAAATTAGTTGCTGTTTGATTTATAAATTCAGACATATTAGGATCTTTTTCAACAATTGTAAGATCTGCTGCACCTCTTGATGTTAACTCAAAACTGATACTGCCTGTGCCACCAAAAAGATCAAGTGTTTTTAAATCATCAAAGTCAATATTGTTCTGTAGAATATTAAATAATCCTTCCTTTGCAATGTCTGTTGTCGGTCTTGTAAAAGGCATATTCGCCGGGGGATTAATTCTTCTACCTCCTAAACTGCCGCTTATAATACGCATGCTGCAAGATTATACATTGATGAGAAAAAATGTTGCGGATACTGCACCTGTACTACATAATTTGATGCAGGCTGATGAAAGTTGATATTCAGGAAATATTTATGAAGTTCTTTGAGTAGTGCGGAATTTTCTTCTACTAACCCTGAAACCGTTATTGCAGTTTCAGACTGTGAACAGGAAAATTCATCAAATATTCTTATCAGGTAATAAGCAACATCCAAAGGTGCAGTATAACTATAAGTTTGTACCAGTTTCAGTTGCTGATCTTTATTAACTATAATGCGGAATTGCCTGGGTGTAAAATGTATAGATATCCAATTTTCAGATTTGATCTCTCTATAAGATTTCAGAGAAGCAGAATAGTGATGCAGGAACTTTACATTAGGTAATTCTGATACAAACTTCTGATGCGGTAATTGATACATAACTACAATTTGCCAATCAGGCACAACATCATCAGCAGTATCTGCCCGGTTTAACAGGTAAGTGGATTTTAAAACTTCTTCTGCAGATTCCCTTTGAAAATATGTCTCAGGAACTAAAATAGCCTGAGGTAAGGCAGAGCTAATATAAACGTGCTGTAGTTTGTCTGTTATTACATTTTTCTCAGTGAGAACTTTATTTATTAGATCACTTTCATCTTCAGGTTCTAAGGAGTAATAAGTTAATTTCTGAATTGATCCTGACGTTCTGTTACACACTGCATAACAGCAAAAGTCATCTCCGATTTCTAAGAGCAAAACATCAATTTCTCTTTGCTCATTTTCGTTTGTATGTATACTGAATAACTCTTTCAAAAAAATGATATGGGTTGCAAAGTAAAGATTTCATTACAATAGTACTTGTACCTGTTTCATTAGCTTGCAGAATTTTTAGGTATGGCAACAGATCTGCAGTTTGAGGTTTCTTACAGGCAAATTTTAAGAACAGCGTTGCCTATAAGTCTTGCTTTACTGGTACCACAGTTCAACTTTGTTGTCAATAATATCTTTCTTGGTCACCTGAATGAACAAGCTCTTGCAACTGCAAGCATCACCGGTGTTTACTACCTGATTTTTGTAAGTATTGGTTATGGATTAAATAATGGATTGCAGATGTTGATCTCACGACGTGCAGGTGAAGATCGTCCTATTGAAATTGGAAAAATTTTTAACCAGGGAGTATTGATATCCATGGTAATTGCCGCATTCGGAATTATTATAACCTTTTTTATTGCTCCTGCTATACTTAGATCGGTTCTGCATTCTGAAGAAACCTACAACATGGCTGTTGATTTTCTGTACATACGCATTTTAGGATTGCCGTTTTTGTACATCTACCAAATGAGGAATGCTTTACTTGTAGGGATCAATAGAAGTAAACTTCTTATTACAGGCACTTTAGCTGAAGCTTTGGCAAACATTTTTTTTGACTACACACTTATCTTTGGCAAATTGGGATTCCCAAACCTCGGCTTCAACGGTGCTGCAATTGCTTCGGTGATCTCTGAGTTCACCGGCATGTTTGTGATCTTTTTAGTAATAAGATCAAAAGGTATAACAAAGAGGTTTAGTCTTTTTTCACAATTAAGCTGGAACAGGGATAGCTCACGACTTATTTTAAATACATCTGCCCCACTTATTTTCCAGCATGCAATAAGTATAATAAGCTGGGTATTTTTTTATGTTTTAATAGAACATCATGGTGCTACCAGTCTTGCTGTATCGAACACTATGCGAAACATATTTGGACTATTTGGAATTATGATCTGGGCATTTGCTTCTACAACAAACAGTATGGTCAGCAATGTTATTGGCCAGGGAAAGAAAGACGCAGTATTCGTTGTTATAAAGAAAATAGTAATGATGAGTACAGGTTTTGCGTTATTAGTATGCCTGTTTTTAAACCTGTTTCCTCACTTCTATCTATCACTATTCGGACAATCAGAAGAATTTATAATGATAGGAATTCCGGTTGTTCGTGTAGTGGCATTCGCAATGGTTATAATGTCTGCAGCTACAGTTTGGCTATACTCAGTAACGGGCACAGGAAACAGCCGTGTTACTTTTACAATTGAACTCATTACAATAATTATCTACTGTATTTATGTTTATATAGTGCTGGAGTATTATAAATTATCCATCTTTTGGGGTTGGGTTTCGGAATTGTTGTATTGGGCTTTACTTTTTGTCCTTTCCTATTGGTATATGAAAAGCAGGAGATGGAAAGAAAAAATCGTTTAAAATTCTACTTCATAAGTAATACCAACATTACCGGAGAAGTATGCTATTGGAGGATTGGTTTTAATTATTGCAATTGAGGCTTTTCGTAAAAGAGAATATTTTTTGTGCAGCTCCTGAGCTATTTCCATAGCGACTGTTTCCAGCAAATTCTTTCTTTGTTGCATTTTATTCCTTACAATTTCAAATACCTCAACATAGTTGATTGTATCAACTATAGACGTAATAACTTCTGCTTCTGTATCAATTTTTAATTTGACAGTAACGCTGAACTCGTTACCAAGCTTTGCTTCCTCATCTAAAACTCCATGCTCTGCATAGAAATGCACCTGGTTCAGTTCAACAGTTATTATTCCAGCCATTAGTTTATTCTTTTTCAGACAGATATCTTTCTGCATCTAATGCAGCCATACAACCTGTACCTGCAGCAGTTACAGCTTGCCGATATATTTTGTCCTGTACATCACCTGCTGCAAATACACCTTCAATGTTTGTTTTTGAAGTGCCGGGAATTGTTTTTATATATCCAGCTTCATCCATATCCAGCCAATCTTTAAATATGTCAGAATTGGGTGTATGACCAATTGCTACAAAGAACCCACTGACAGGTATTACCTGTTCTTCATTTGTTTTAATGTTCTTTATTCTAACACCTTCCACCTTCTTTTCGCCAAGCACTTCATCAGTTTCTGTATTCCAATACATTTTAATGTTGCTTGTTTTTAGAACTCTGTCCTGCATTATTTTACTTGCCCGCATTTCATCTCTTCTAACCAGCATGTGTACTGTTGTGCAAAGCTTTGACAGGTATAATGCTTCTTCAGCAGCAGTATCGCCAGCACCAACAATAGCCACTTCTTTACCACGAAAAAAGAAGCCATCACAAACGGCGCATGCGCTTACTCCATAACCATTTAATCTTTGCTCGCTTTCTATTCCCAGCCATTTAGCAGAGGCACCTGTTGCAATAATAACAGCATCTGCTTCAACAAGTTTTTCTTCATCAAACCAGACTTTAAATGGCCATTCTGAAAAATCTGCTTTTGTTGCCAGTCCATACCTTAGGTCTGCCCCCATTCGTGAAGCCTGCTTTTCAAAATGTATCATCAGTTCCGGCCCCTGGATTCCATCAGGAAAACCAGGATAATTTTCAACATCTGTTGTAATGGTTAATTGGCCACCGGGTTGAATGCCCTGGTATAAAACCGGTTTCAGATTTGCCCTGGCTGCATAAATAGCAGCACTGTAGCCTGCAGGTCCTGAACCTATTATTAAGCAATGTATTTTTTCTGTTGAGCTTTGCTCCATCTTTTAAAAAGTGTCAAATTTAGATGTATAATCCCTTATTTACAGTACACTTATTTGGGAATAATCACTGTACGATATTGAGAGGCATATCCACCAAAATAACCCAAACCTCCATTACTAATGTTATTTAGAACTTTTACTGGTGACGAAAATGGATTGCCAACAGAAGAATAAGTGTACTCCATAGTTCTCCAGAAGTCGTAAGTAGCTTTATCAATATTGCTTAATTTTAATGTTACCGTATCTCCCCTTTTAAAAAATCTTTTATCATTCTCATAACTATCAATATTCCGGTCTAAACCGGGATCAACCTCCAGCTCATAAGTAGTGCCATCTATAACGAGATCATCATAAACTGATTGAAAACCCGGCAGGAATCGCTCACTGTTTCTTTTAGTGAAATATTGAACGTAATCTCCAAAACCAGGCGGATCAGTTGCTTTAACCATAACCATTCCTCTTGAAGTATCCTGCGTTGGTGTGGGTTTCCACCACATTGAATCTATTCGTTTGGTAATGTTTGGAATTGTTGTGCTGGCCGTATATTCTTTGCCCTCAAAAAGAATACGAAGGGTGTAATTAGTGTTAAGCTTCCCCACAAACATGGAAGTTGATGGGTCTGTTGAATAATAGTACAAATTATAACCAGCTGCACCAGGCACAGTATATTCCTTTAATTTATAAGTGCTTGCATTATCTGAAATATAAACCTCGGCATCATGAACAAAACTGTTTGCAAGGATAGAAGGAGAAATTTTGGAGAAGTAATTTAATGATTTTGATAGCACCACAATTGGTGGCTGATTATTTTCGATGGTTGCATCAATTACAATTTTAGGCTCACTTTCCTCCAGCTTGAAGTCGATTGCTTTTTCACATCCGTAAAGAAGAATGGCAAGCCCAATTAAATAATACCATCTAATATTCATAAACACATTACCTCAACAACTGAAGGGCTTCGGAGATACGTGAAAAACCCTCTTCAATTTTATCCATACTGTTCGCGAATGAAATACGTAAACACTCATCATTACCAAAAGCAGAACCTGTTACAGTTGAAACGTTTGCTTTATTCAGCAGGAACATTGCAAAATCATCTGCATTATTTATTTGATCGGTTCCGTCGCTTGCGCCAAAATAATAGTCAATTGATGGAAAAGCATAAAATGCTCCATCAGGCTCTACAAACCTGAATCCCTTAATTGATTGCATTAATTCTATGACCCTGTCTTTTCTTCTTGTAAACTCTTCTACCATTTCTTTTGTTCTGTCGAGTGATGATGTTAAAGCTGTAATAGCTGCTCGTTGCGATATTGCATTAGCACCACTTGTAAACTGGCCCTGGATCTTTTCACATGCTTTTGCAACTTCTTTAGTTGCTGCCAGGTATCCAAGCCTCCAACCTGTCATTGCAAACCCTTTACTAAGCCCGTTGATAACTATAGTTCTCTCAAATACTTCGTCAAACTGTGCAATACTTTGATGGCAATCGCAGTAGTTGATATATTCATATATTTCATCTGAAATAATATAAACCTGAGGGTGTTTTGCAAAAACAGCGGCTAATTCTTCCAGTTCATTTCTCTTATAAACAGCTCCACTGGGATTACATGGAGAAGAAAATATAAATAACCTTGTTTTAGGGGTAATTGCCTCTTCCAATTGTTCGGCTGTTATTTTATAACCTGTTTCAAGGGTGGTCTTCAGCAACTTTACTTCTCCCCTTCCAATTTGTACTTGTGCTGCATATGTTACCCAGAAAGGAGTTGGAATAATTACTTCATCACCGGAATTAATAATACTTAAGATTGCATTTACCAGGCTTTGCTTAGCTCCAGTTGATACAACGATATTTTCAGGAGAATAGTCAAGACCATTGTCCCTTTTGAACTTTCCGCAAATAGCTTCACGAAGATCTAAATAACCAGCGACCGGCGGGTAGTGGCTCCAGTTTTCATCAATAGCTTTTTTTGCAGCTTCTTTAATGAAATCAGGTGTATCAAAATCAGGTTCTCCCAAGCTAAGATCAACTACATTAACACCACTGGCACGTAACTCCCTGCCAAGCCTTGCCATCTTAAGCGTTTCAGGTTCATTAAATCTTTGTAGTCTTTGTGCTAACTGCATTTTTATACTACCCTTCATTAAAATTCTTTGCTGGTAGATCGTTCAGGATAAAGGCAAATGTAATAACTTCTTATTGCTGTAATAATTCAGAAGTCACGAAACTTACATGACAATCATCATGTTCAGTTAATAATTAAACTTAAGCTCCCAGACAGTCATTGCGATATATTCAGCATCTTAGATTTATTTGCATGTTTTCTTTTAAAGAAAAAATAAAAAAAACATAAAGTTTATACCTCTGCCTGCTAAAATCTGCCTAAAACAGATTTATAATTCTTAAATGGGTTCCACTGCTTAATGCCTGCTAAAGAATTAAGTTGATTAAAGCTATATTTGCACCTCCAAAAAAAAGCACCTCCCTCTCCTTTTCCAAAAGGCAGAATTTACTTTGAAGTTGAGAGAGCCGGAGGCATTAAAAACTCTTGTATGCAACTGAAAGGTTTGGTTCGGTTTTTTACCATTCTACTGATCATTTATTCTGTTTATGAGCTCTCTTTTACCTGGGTAGTACGTAATCACGAAAAGAAAATGGAAGCGAAGGCAAGAAGAGATGTAGGAATCTCTTTTCAATCACCTGAGCAAAAGTATCCGGGAAATAAAGATCTGCAATTTATTTATCAGGACTCTCTCGATAGATTTTACAGAGAACGATTAAAGCGATTATTAGACAGCACAAAAGACGAAACTGTACATTACGGCCCAACAGGTGCTATTAGCTATCAGCAAGCTAAAGAAAATGAGTTAAACCTTGGTTTGGACTTACAAGGCGGTATAAACGTAACAATGGAGGTGGAATTATCAGGCCTTCTTCGGTCGATGGCTAATAATTCTAAAGACCCTAACTTTTTAAGTGCCTTAGAAAGTGCAAATAGAAGAAAAGCCAATAGTAATGCAGATTTTGTAACCTTATTTGCCCAGGAGTATAAAAGAATAAATCCATCAGGCCGACTTGCGTCGCTTTTTGCAACACCGGGACAGGATAGAATTAAGGTAACTGATTCTGATAATAAAGTAGTGGCGGAGATCCGGAGGGAAGCAAATGATGCTTTTGACAGAACTTTTCGTGTATTACGTACTCGTATTGATCAGTTTGGTGTAGCTCAACCTAACATCAATCCAAATCCCGATAAGGGCATTATAACAGTTGAATTGCCTGGGGTCCAGGATCAGGAAAGAGTAAGAAAATATCTTCAATCCTCTGCAAATCTCCAGTTTTGGGAAGTATATAATATAAGTGAGATAGCACCTGGCATTCAAAGAGCAGATGAAGCTTTTAATGTTTTAATGGGAGGCAAGAGTGCTGATACAGCTTCTGTAAGAAGAGATACAACAAATGCAGCTACTGCAGGTCCGCAAGACACGAGTGATAAACTATCTGAAGAATTAAGGAGAACCCCCGACACTGCTAAGAATACTCCTGCACAGGATGTTAGGAAATCACTGTGGTCTTACATCCAATTTTCTATTAATCCATCATCAGGAGAACCAGTGGATAATGGAATGATAGGATATGTTCAGATTAAAGACACTGGAATTGTTAGAACTTATCTCGAGAATCCTACTATTAAAAGCGCTTTTCCGGCAGATCTGGTTTGGATGTATGGCATTCCTGATGTTGATGTAAATAAAAAGAAATCTCCTTTTGTTGGTTTATACGGAATAAAGAGCTTTGGCAGAGAAGAGGCAAAACTGGAGGGAGAAGCTGTTGTTGATGCACGTTCTGATTATAACCCCACAACAGGTCAGCCAGAAGTATCAATGCGCATGAATAGTGCCGGGGCACGTACCTGGGCTGATATGACAAGAGCAAATAAAGGTAAGTTTATAGCCATTGCTCTTGACAACATTGTTTATTCTGCGCCTAGAGTGAATGATGTTATTGAAGGTGGAAATTCAAGCATTTCCGGTGCTTTTTCTGCTGAAGAATCAGCTGACTTAGCCAACATATTAAAAGCTGGCAAACTGCCTGCGCCTGCTAAGATTGTTCAGGAACAAGTTGTAGGACCTACGCTGGGTAAAGATGCCATTAAAGGTGGATTAACAGCATTTGCGATTTCATTTGTAGTTATTTTCCTGTTGATGCTTGTTTACTACAACACAAGTGGTTGGGTAGCAAACATTGCTTTGATTCTAAATATTCTATTTACAATAGGTGTTCTCACAGGATTGGGTGCTACATTAACAGCTCCTGGTATTGCGGGATTGGTTTTGACTATTGGTATGGCTGTAGATACAAATGTTTTGATCTATGAACGTATTAAAGAAGAATTAACACGAGGTAAAAGTTATTTACAGGCGATAAATGATGGGTACAGGAGATCCATGCCACCGATATTGGACGGACACATCACAACTTTATTAACAGCCATTATCCTATTCTCGTTTGGATTAGGACCTGTAAAAGGATTTGCCACTACGCAGATAATTGGTCTTTTACTTTCTTTATTCTGCGGTATCCTTGTAAGCCGTTGGGTTACTGATTGGTTTACAAGTAAAAAACGCCATCTTGAATATTTTACACCTATTTCCCGCAGTGTTTTTAAGCGTGCAAATTTCAAGTTCATTGAAAAAAGGAAAATAGCTTACGTTATATCTGGTTTTGTTTTGATTTTAGGAATAGCCGCTATTTTTAATGGTTTTGACCAGGGAGTAGAGTTTAAAGGTGGCCGTAGTTATATAGTTCGGTTCCCGAAACCTGTTAATGTTGAACAAGTTCGGAATGATCTGAAAAGTTCGATGGGTGAAAACCCGGTAATTAAAACTATTGGTGGTAATAATCAACTGGATATTACAACCTCATATCTCATTAATGATACACGTCCCGGGGTTGATTCCCTGGTAGAAACAAAATTATTGGAAGGTCTGCGCAATCATTTACCAGCAGGTTTATCTTATGCACAGTTCGATCAACAATATAAGCTTGGTTCTACTACTGTATTACCAACCATCTCAGATGATCTAAAAGATGGTGCTAAATGGGCTACTTTCTGGGCTCTTTTGCTGATATCACTTTACATATTTATTCGTTTCCGTGACTGGAGGTATTCTTTAGGTACTCTTGCTGCGTTATTTCATGATGTTTTAGTAACACTCGCAGTGTTCTCTTTCATGAGGGAGATTGTGCCTTTTCCATTAGAAATTGATCAACACTTTATTGCCGCTATACTTACGGTAATTGGTTTCTCAATGAATGATACTGTCGTGATCTTTGACCGTATCCGTGAATATAGCAGGGAAATGGTTGGTGCAACAAAAGAAGCAATAATTAATAAGGCAATTAATGAAACATTAAGCCGTACAATAATGACATCGCTAACAGTATTCCTCACTATCCTAATCTTATTTTTAGTGGGTGGAGAAGTAACAAGAGGATTCGCCTTTGCTATGTTAATAGGTGTAATTGTGGGTGTTTATTCTTCTGTTTTTGTTGCTGCTCCAGTTCTTGTTGACCTTGGTAGAAAGAAACTTGGTGAAGAAGATCTATTACCTGAAGGAAAAAGACCAACAACAAAACCTGTTATAGCAAAATCATAGTAGATACAGAGTCATCTTTTACATTAGAAGGATTTATACAAAATAAAAAACCGGCAGTTCGCCGGTTTTTTTCGTACTATCATTTTAGTCTAAACTGCAAAAGAAGTTCCACATCCACACGTTGTAGAAGCATTGGGATTTTTGAATGTAAATCCGCGGTTATTTAATCCATCGTTCCATTCAATTTCCATTCCTGCCAAATACATTTCATGTGCTTTGTCAATAACAAAACGCACACCTTCATATTCGTATTCCTGGTCATCCGGTTTTCTTTCTTCAAATCCAAGAACGTAAGTAAGACCAGAGCAACCACCGCCTTTTACACCTACGCGTAAAACCTGAGAAGGATCAAAATTAGGATCCTGCATCAGCCGATGTACTTCTTCTACAGCATCTGTATTGAATTTTACAGGAGATTGAGCTAATGTTTCCATGTTGCAAATTTACCACCTGTATCATTACACATATCAACACAATTAATTAAAGCTGCAGCTTTCACATCTTCTTTATTTTTGCTACTTAAATAAATGCATGGAAGAAAATACCCTTAGTATAATCATATCAATTGTTGCATTACTTATTGCGCTATATACATTTTATCAGCTTAGAACCCGTAAACTGCCAACGAATACGCCAGGTAACAGTTCATTGCCATTGCAACTACAGGCTTATGAAAGATTGGTTATGTTATCAGAAAGAATTGCGTTACCAAATTTGATAAGCAGGAATTATCAGCATCAATATTCTGCTAAAGAAATGCAAATGTTGCTTATTGAAAATATTAAACAGGAGTTTGAATATAATGCCTCTCAACAAATCTATGTTTCTGCTTCTGCATGGGAAGCCATACGTAATTTACGTGATCAAAATATGCTCATCATTAATAAAGTTGGCATTAACCTGGCTGCCGAAGCCACTGCAGCGGATCTTAATAAGCAATTACTTGACGTTATAATGAATCAAAAAGAAAAGCCATTGCACATTGTAGTATCTGATACAATCAATTCCGAAGCAAAGAAAATAATGAAGTAGAGCCTCTATGTTTTCGGATTCACTTTTACTGTAGCATGAAAAAAATAAATACAGATAGCGGCATTGAAATAAAATCATTTTATAATAAAGAAGACCTTAAAGCCTCTTCTTTAGAAAGTTCTGCTGAGGCTCCGGGTGAGTTCCCGTTTACCCGGGGAATTCAAGCAGATATGTATCGTGGTAAGCTGTGGACTATGAGACAGTATGCCGGCTTCTCCACTGCTGAGGAAAGCAATAAAAGGTATCATTATCTATTAGAGCATGGAGTAAATGGATTAAGTGTTGCTTTTGATCTCCCTACGCAAATCGGATATGATAGCGATCATCCTCTTTCCGAAGGAGAAGTAGGTAAAGTTGGTGTTGCTATTGATTCTTTGGAAGACATAGAAATTTTATTCAACGGCATTAAACTGGAGCAGGTATCAACTTCCATGACCATTAATGCAACCGCTTTTATTTTATTAGCTTTTTATATAGCACATGCTAAAAAACAAGGTGCCGATCTAACCAAAATATCAGGCACAATTCAAAACGATATTTTAAAAGAATATGCTGCCAGAGGTACTTTTATCTACCCTCCCAAACCATCCATGCGCATCATTACCGACATCTTTGAATATTGTAGTAACGATTTACCTAAATGGAATACTATTTCTATTTCCGGATATCACATTAGGGAAGCAGGCAGCACAGCAGTTCAGGAAGTTGCATTTACATTAAGTAATGGTAAAGCTTATGTGCAGGCTGCATTACAAAAAGGATTAGATATAAATGTTTTTGGGAAAAGACTTTCCTTTTTTTTCAATGCGCACAACAATTTATTTGAAGAAGTTGCAAAATTCAGGGCAGCAAGAAGAATGTGGGCTAAGATGATGAAAGAACTTGGAGCTACTGACCCTAAGGCTATGATGTTGCGATTTCATACACAAACAGGTGGAAGCACATTAACAGCACAACAGCCATTAAATAATATTGCAAGAGTAACTGTTCAAACCCTGGCTGCAGTACTCGGCGGCACACAGTCACTACATACTAATGGATATGATGAAGCTTTAAGTCTGCCAACAGAAGAAGCAGCACGTATTGCCTTACGTACACAACAGTTAGCTGCCTATGAAAGTGGAATTGCTGATACTGCTGACCCTTTAGGTGGTTCTTATTTTATTGAGTCACTTACAAATGAAATGGAAGAAAAAGCATGGGAGTTAATTAATAAGATAGACTCCATCGGAGGCAGTGTTTCAGCAATTGAGCAAGGATTTATGCAAAATGAAATAGCACGAAGTGCATATGAATACCAGAGGAAAGTTGAGTCAGGAGAAAAAATAATAGTGGGAGTTAATAAGTACCAGATGAACGAAGAACTGCCTATTCCGGCATTTAGAGTTAATGATAACATTCGTGAACACCAGGCACAAAAAATTTCAGCAATAAAAGAAAAAAGAGATACCCAAACAGTGCAGCAATGTTTAGAAGAAATAAGACAAAGAGCTACCGGTACTGAAAATCTGATGCCTGCAGTAATTGAAGCTGTTGAAAATCACTGTACACTCGGTGAAGTGGCAGATGAGCTTAGGAAGGTTTTTGGTGAGTATAAATAGCTACTTATTCATCATATACTTTTCAAAAAATTGTTCACTGTTGAGTACTTCTATTTCGGAAAAATAAAAATCCTCTCTGTCTTCTGTAATAAGGCACCTGCACTTATTTTCAACTGCAGCGTAATACTCAAGTCCATCTTCAAAATCCAGAATTTTCTTATTCTTCAAACTTTTTAGTACAGATGTACCTGTGGCTTCTGCGATATTTATTTTATCGCATATTATTGAGATCTTTTCCTTTGCTTTAGCAGCTTTTACTTTCTTTTCAGCAAAATAAAAAGCAATAGCCAAACAAACTGGTGAAGTATAAAGCTGAAAATCTTTATTACCAGCAAGAGATAAAATGCGGGCAGTATAAGTAAACAACGGGTATTCTTTATTAAGCACAGAGACAAGAATGTTTGCATCTACAAATATTCTCATCGCCTGGATTTATAAAACTCTGCCTTAGCTGAGTTACGGCTTTTGCTTTTTGTTTGATAAACAGCCTCACCTTCAGCAATTTGGTTTACCCAATCTGTTACAGGGAAATCTTCAAGAGACTTATATTGGGAAGAAGTAATTTTCTTTAACAAAAACTCAATCATACGCGATAAACTGATGTTATGTGCATCAGCATATTGCTTGGCTCTTTTTATCACCGCTTCATCAAAACTTAAGGTTACTTTCGAATCCATACACAAAAATAACCCTTTTACGTATAAAAAATTAATTATGTACGTATAATAAAAAAATTAATTAGTTCGTATAATAATGATTACCAGATTTAGCGTTGGTTTTGATCTTTTTTCAATATCCCGTTAAATTTTGCTACCTTACTTCTGAAACTAACTACTATGCGACATCTTCTTCTTACGATTGTCGTGATAACAATCTTTCAGACTTCTTTTTCTCAAAAGTCGCAGGCCAGGTTATTAGTTTTTACGCCTGAGAAAGAAAAAATATCAATAACACAGCAGCACCTTACTGATTTTGTAAAGAAGTGGTATTGGATAGTTATCGAGTTTAGTGAATTGAAAGTGGAGTCTCTGGATAATAGCTACTTTTTATTAGCAAAAGATGAGACAAACAAGCGAACGTTTGCATTCAGGCTTACTAAACGTGAAGGAAATTTCTACCTTACTCCCTCGCCTTATGTAAATATCTGTACTTGTGACTGTATGGAATTAGCCAATTTTATTATTGAAAAAGGTGAGATAATGGGGTGCAGGAAATCTAAACATGCTGTTGTGTCGGGATTGTAACACCTCACCCCTCATTCCCTCTCCTGCCGGAGAGGGAGGCCAAGCTTCCTTTTATTCTTCAGCTTTCAGTTGTACACAGCACCTGCAGTATTTCAACATACAAGATCAAATCACATTATTATAAACATTGAAAGATTAAATGACTGCTCGCTATGCATTAGCCGGCAATTCAGCGGAGCATTTGAATTGCCTTGATCTTTTCCTGCCCGACTGCGTCAGTCAGGCGGGGGTTCTTTTGGATCAAGCCAAAAGAACAAGGATAAACCTCACCCTCATTCCCTCTCCAAAGGAGAGGGAGGCCGAGCTTCTACATTAACTTCATCCATCAATTGTACACTTCAACAATAAATACAACTGATCAAAACCTAAAACAATTTACCAGTGCCTTATCCCGCCCTGTTTGAAACCAGTAACAAGCATAAAGAAAGCAAAGCGGGATACAGCACCTGCAGTGTTTACAAATGGCACGACAAAATCAAAAAAAAACATTGTACAAACCTGTAATGAATGCTCATCGTGCGTTGGCCCGGCTGCGCATGCGGAGCAATTGCGGCAGCCTTGACTTTTTTGCTTCACTTTTTGTGTTAAGACAAAAAGTGGAAAAGAATTTAAAGCAAGTCATAAAAGAGGAATAAACTTCAATTAATAAAGGAAAAAAAATAAACTATTGCTTCTTAACCTCCTTAGCCCATGTATCCTTTAGTCCAACGGTTTGGTTAAACACCAGCCGATGATAAGTGTCC
>MWVY01000068.1_pt1 | contig 23586 bp, 22 predicted proteins | sample 1047251 | NCBI WGS metagenome assembly MWVY01 (sample SAMN06349983, study PRJNA376086) | soil metagenome | isolation source: MS7-5 sample Antarctic (ecotone) soil | place: Antarctica | collected 2015-01-13
ATATATTACCGCATTTCCGCTTTTGCGGATTACGGTAAACTCTCAAAAATCAATTTTCAAGGAAACATTTCTGGTGCGTCCGGCAGAGTTGACACCGACAAATATGACAAGGAAAACGCTAACGATTTCGCGCTATGGAAATTGGTTAACGAAAATGAACCGACAGGTTGGGACGCTTCTTTCGGGCGCGGTCGTCCGGGCTGGCATATCGAATGTTCGGCGATGGCGATGAAATACTTGGGCGAAACTTTCGACATTCACGCGGGCGGCGTTGACTTGAAATTCCCGCATCACGAAAACGAAATCGCCCAATCCGAAGGCGCAACCGCCAAACTTTTTGCAAAGATTTGGCTGCATTCGGAACATCTCAAAGTCGAAGGCGAAACGATGTCAAAGAGTTTAGGAAATTATTACACTTTCCGCGATTTGATTGAAAAAGGTTACACGGCTTCGGCAATTCGCTATTTGCTTTTGAGCGTTCCGTATCACAAACAATTGAATTTCACGTTTGAAACTTTGGACGGCGCGGAAAATACGATTGCGCGGCTGCGCGATTTTCGCAACCGTTTGTCGGAAGCCAATCCCAAAGACGGCATCAATCCCGATTTGCAGGAAAAAGCAAAAAATTATCTGGCGGATTTTGAAAGCGCAATGGACGATAATCTGAACACTTCGCAGGCTTTGGCGGCGTTGCACAATCTTGTGCGCGAAGTGAATACGGCTTTAGCACACGAAATTGTTTGCACCGAAGACCGCAGTTTAATTTTGTATATAATTGACAAATTCGATTCGGTTTTAAATATCTTCGGCGAGGTTAAAGAAGAAATGCTCGACGCGGAAATTGAGAAACTTATCGAAGAACGCCAGGAAGCACGGCACAATCGAGACTTTGCGCGGTCGGATGAAATTCGTGATTTACTGGCGGAAAAAGGAATCGTTTTGGAAGATACGAAAAACGGCGTGAGATGGAAAAGAAAATAATTGAGGAGCAAAATTATGGCAGAAATTACCATTCAAATTTCCGAAGAAGAATTAAAAGGCGTTATGCAGGCTTATCAAACTTTGCAGAATTTTTTGGAAAAAATCACTTCGCCAAATGAATTATACCAAGCAGAATTTTTAGAAGGTCTGCGGGAAGCGCAAGCAGAAGTGCAAAAAAGCCAAACGTCGGAGGTCAAAATTTTTGCCGACTTCGTTCAATAAACGCAAAATTCAAAGGACTAATCGTTTCGGCAGAGATGTCAAAAAATTTTCTGAAAATGTTCAAGCGGAAGCGTTCAATATCGCTCGACTTCTTTCTGAAAATATATTTGACGAAACTTTGAATGTCCGCCGAATGACTGGCTTCCGGGATATTTTTCGAGTTGTTGTTTTAAGAATTACCGAATGATTTTCTCGTTCGACGCAGAGAATTTATATCTGTTGAGAATCGGGCATCGGCGAGAAATTTATCGTGCGTATAGAGATATAAAAATTTAGTTTAATACAAATTGCATTTATTTCCCTTTCTCGACAACTACAAGAAACGCCTTCAAACCTTGTGCTTCAAAAACCTTCGGTTCGCCGATTTTATAGCCTTTTTCGAGGAATGTTTGTAAAGGTGGTTTAAGATAATCCAAATCCGTATCACGAAAGGCAATCCAAAATTTATTGCCACCGATGCCGTTCACATCTGTCGTTTGCACGGCGTTAAAACCGCGCGGCAGAAAATATGCCGTGTCTTCTTTGAGTCCAGGAATTCCGCTAACTTTTATTATTTGGAAATTTTTCTCCAAATCACGCAAATTAAACCAAAAAAGATACGCCACTTCGTCTTCAAAAACATAGATTTTAGTCGGTGCATCTTGTTCTGTTTCGTGTAAATTTACCGCCAAATTTTCCCACGCGCACCAAATAAACGTTGTTGTTCCGCGTTGGATTTGCAGCCAAAAGGCAATGCCAAACAGCAAAAAAATGGAAGCCGACAAAATCGTTTTAACTTGAGAAATTTTAATTTTATTCAAAACCTTCGCTGACAAGACAGCAAACGGCGCGAAAACAATTATTAGGTGCCGCGTCCCCCAAACCGAAAAAGGTAAAATCCAACTTGCAATTAAAGCCAGCAAAATCGGCGTTGCAATAAAAATCAAAAGAAAATAAAAGGCGTTTTTTTCTTTATCGGTTTCAGCTTTCCGATTCAAGAAATAAAAAACAAAAGCCGCGCTGACAATCAGCAAAATCGGCACGCTGATAAAATAAATTGAAGCTACGTCAATGCTGCTTGCCTGATAATAAAACGGCTCAAACAAATCAAGCAAAAATTGAAAAAGCGTCGGCAAGTTCGGCTTGCCTGCCCAACCTAGATTTTGCGAAACATCCGCATTTATTTTTGAGGCTTGAAATATGGTTAGAAACCAAGGCACGAAGCCTATCGCCGTTGAGCCAAACATAATAAGAATTTGCCTGATTTTGATACGCTGCAGAAACAGGACGGCAAACACTTCCGTCAAAACGATAAACCAACCGAAATACTGCGTATAAACGAGCAAAATATTGACAATTGTTAAAAACCAAATTCCTTTGCCGACATTCAGAAAACGCGCAAAAAGCCACATCGAAAAAAGCGACAGGCACAGCAAAAGGCTATACATTCGGACTTCTTGAGAATATTTGATGAGTGAACCGTTGACGGCGAGAAAAGTTAAGGCAAGCGCGATTATCGGAAAGTTTAATTTTAATTGTCGGCTGAGTAAATAAAAGGGAATTATTGCAATTATCGAAAATAAAACAGGAAAAAATCTCAGCCAAAACAGACTTTCGCCACCGACGGAAATCCAAAATTTGAGCAGAACGTAAAACAACGGCGGATGAATTAAATCCCGGGCGGCAAACCAAAAGAGATTTTGCAACCCGAGTTCGGCGGCGTGAATGCTGAAAATCTCGTCAAACCACAGGCATGAATCGGTCAGACGCCAAAAACGAAGCGAAATATAAACAAGACAAATTGCGGCGAGAACAATGAGCCAAGATTTTTCATTTAGTTTAATCAAGGTCGGATAAAAACAAAAATTATAAAGTCAAAACTCTGAACCGGAAATTAACTTGCCTAATCCAAAGGATAAAGTAACTGCAAAGTAATTAAAAGCTATCTTGAAAATACAAAGTAAGTTCTGAAAGTTTTGAGACAATTTCTAACAATTTAGAAGATAAAGTTTATAATTTCACGCCGTCGCAGAGTTTGCCGTTAATACTTGTGTAAAAAAGCGGAACTTCTGCGAATTTGTCAGTTTCGCGGCAATATGAAAGGCATTTATCAAAAGGTTTTGAGTAGACATGCAGGCTGACGGCGCGTTGGTTAAATTCCGGCAGATTTAAGATTTGATGAATCGGTTCTTCGAGTTCGACTTTGGCGGCAAGGCAATCGGAAAGTTCAAATCGGTCGGTTTCTTTAAGTCTGCAAAATCCTTTCGCCTCGTCAATTTCCAAAACTGAAAAGTTTTGCCCACGAAGCCGTCCGACCGGCACTGTCATCCAGCACATCTGGTCGGCGTGATTGTGAATGCGCGAAACTTGCCCGCGTTCCCAACACAGCGTCATTAATTCAAAACGCTCGTCTTTGTAGATTAAATTTCTCGTATAACAACGCTCGCTCCAAAAGAAAAAAGGCGTAATTGTGTCAATATCAACCGGATTATCGCCCAAAAATTGATAGACGTTTTCCACGCCGAAACCGTCATCGGAAATAGAACGCAAATGTTTAATAAATTTTTTGATTGAAACTGTCATCGCCAATACGTAAGAAAATATCAAAACCCGCGCCGCAAATCAAATTTTTAGCCGCGCAAATTTAAAAAAATCCGTTGTAATAAATTCTTTTAAGTTCGCGTCTAACGCATTTGCCGTCGGTCAATGGGTCGCCGGTGTCGTGGCAGCAAGGTCGTATCGGACTGCAAGTCAAACCGTTTTTCATTATCTGCGCCAGCTCGTTTTGTCCCAAAGCCGAAGGGTGAAAACAATCACAGCACGAAAGCTGGTCGGCGTTAAAGCGATACTGCCAAGCCGCATCGCTGTAAATAAACGACGTGCCGACAGCTTTGATTCCGCCGCCGATCATTTCGCCGCCGAGAACGACAACTCTCGAAGATCCGCCGTCGGCAATCGCCGCGTATTCGGCGGCAACTCTTTTCAGAGTGTCCCGATAGGATTTCATCGTCGAATAAGCATCGGCGATTCTCGCGGGCGAACAATCGCGCGTTAAAGAAGCGCAGATGTTCGCGTTGCTCCATAGAAATTGACAATTTGTTCCACTGACCTGACAGTTTGGTTTGTTTTGAAAATTGCAAAGCTGCGAAACACGAACCGGCGCAGCGACGGCAATTCGCGTGTTGGGAATTGACATCAGAACTTCCAAGCCTTTGCGAAACTCGCGCTCGAAAGAGTCGAACTTTGTCCGGCAGTAATTATTCGGGTCAAGGTCTGAACTCGAACAAGAGGCGTTTATTTTCGTCAGCGTTCCGGCGCAATTATCGTTATGACCGAGAAAAACCGCCGCCATTCGCGGCGCGGGATTAGCGATCAGATAACTTCTGATATTGCCTGCCTGAGTGAGAAAATCCCGCAGCATTTGCGCTCCCGAAGCGGCGTGATTGGGCATCGGCGAAAAAACGCTTGCGCGGTAATCGCACTCCAGACGCTCAACCAAACTAAGAACATTTTCGCTTCCCGCACTGCAGAAAGTAGTCCCGTGTGTGTTGCTGGTAATCCAATTGTATTGTTCTTGGTCGGCATTGGCGCACGGGGCAGAACTGCCGGCGTTAAAGCCTTTGGAGATGCTGTCGCCCGCCACGTCAATTGCCTGAATGTTCAACTGCGCGTTTGTTTTTACTGAGAGCGCAAACAGAATTGTGCAAACAAACAAGAAAACGAGTGAATTTTTTCTCATTAAGTCCTCCCCGAAATTGAATATAAGTTATTGGTGTCTTTTGCCGCTTTTATACGAAAATAAAATGCAGATTAATTCTTCACCCTTTTTTGCAAAAAGTCAACGAAATCGCCGACGTTTCGCGTCAATCCGGGAAATGTCGCCACTACTTTTCCGTCGCCGTCCATTATCGCGTAAAATGGAAGCGCAACTGTGCCGAACATATCTTGTTCCATTTGCTGTTGTTTTTGATACACATCGCCGTCGCCGTCAGTGTAAAGCCTTGCCAGAACAAAATTCGCCAACTCGTTCTTAACTTCTTTCTTTGGAAAAACATTCGCTTCCATCCAGCGGCAATTGGTGCAGGTGTAACCCGTAAAATCCACAAAAACTAACTTGTTTTCGGCTTTTGCTTTGGCTAATGCGCCTTCGTAATCGTTTTCAATCCATTTGAGTTTTTCTGCATCCGATTTATTAAAAAAGTTTCTCGAAGTTTCGGTTTCCGGCGGCAAAAACGATTCGAGTTCGCCAAGGCTCGCGCCGAAAAGTCCGGTGATTAAATAAAAACTGATTGCCAGACTTAAAATCGCCGACATAACTCGAACCGCGCCGATTCTTTCGGGTTTTGAATCGTGCGGCAGCTGGAATTTGCCCAATAGATAAATTGCTAAAATTACGCCAATCGCAATCCAAATCGCCAGAACAAACGGTCGCGTGAAAATTCCCCAATTCCAGATTAAATCCACATTTGAGATAAACTTCATCGCCGCCGCAATTTCTAAAAATCCCATCGCAACTTTGATAGAATTCATCCAGCCCCCGGCGCGCGGCAGGCTCGAAGCCCATTGCGGCACGAGCGCGAGAACAAAAAAAGGCAGGGCGAAAACGCTGGAAAAAGCGAGCATTCCGACGAGCGGCATCTGCCACGCACCTTGCGAAGCGGAAACCAGAATTGTGCCGACAAACGGCGATGTGCAGGTAAATGAAGTTAAAGTGAACGTTAAACCCATCAGAAGTGCGCCGACGATTCCGCTGCCTTCGCCTTCCCTGCTCCGCGTCAGATTATCCAATTTTGTCAAAACTCTGGTCGGAACCGTAATTTCATAAGCACCAAAGAGATTAAACGCGAAAAAGAGGAAAATGCCCGTAATTAAAAGATTAACCCAAGGGTTTGCCGCAAAAAGATTGATGCCCGCCGCACCGACAAAAATCGCTAAAAGCATTCCCAAAATTGTAAAGGTGGCGATTATTCCTACTGAATAGACGGTTGCGAGTTTGACGGCTTTGGCACGATTTCCCAACGAATGATTAGAAAAATATGAAACCGTTATCGGAATCATCGGAAAAACGCACGGCGTGAGAAGCGACAACGCGCCAAGCGTGATTGCCAACCAGATAAAGGATGAAAGCGGTAAATCACTTGGATTTGTCCGTTGTCCGTTGTCCGTCGTCCGTTGCACTGACGTTGAATTTGCGTTTATCTGATTTTCGCTACTGACAACTGATAACTGACTATTGACTACTGACTTCTTCGCATCTTCAAACCCCGCAAAGGTAACTTTCACCGTTTTCGGCGGCAGACAAACCGTGTCGTTGCAAACCTGATATTTAACATCTACAGCTAAATCACTGGCTTCTGCTTCGCTCATCGCCTTTATCGGCAAATCAAATTCAGCTTTCCCGGCGAAAAACTTTGTTTCCAAATTAAAATTCGGGTCTAATTTTGTAATCGGCGCAGGCGACGTGGTTTTACCGTCAATCTTAAATGGCAAATTTTCAGCAATCGTAATTTTGGTCGGAAAAGGTCCGCCTTCGGGTTGTTCGACAGCGTAAAGATGCCAGTTTCCTTCGATTTCTGCTTTGAGTTTAGCTTTTATCTTTTCATCGGCTTTCAGCGTTTTGCCTTCTGCATCTGATTCAAGCGACCACGAAACAGGATTTTGCGCGAAAGAAACCGGCGGCAAAACTAAAACTGCTGCAAAAATGATAATTAAAGTTTTCAGACGGGCAGTTATTAACATATTTTCACAAGATTTGATGCAGATTTTACCATTAGTTGAACTCAAAATGCGAAAATTGAAACGATTTATTCCTAAATTGTTTGTCGTTTTGCACAATCCGCCGTCTGTCGCTTATAATTTTTATAAAGTTTTGATACTTATTTTTTATAAACATTTACTTAAATACCGGCGCGGAGGATAAGAAATTTTGCCAAAAACTGCAACTCGCCAAAAGACAACGACGAAAACAAACAAAAGTTTGAGCAACGGAAACAATAAATTTGTGAAACAGAAACCGGAAGAAAAAATCACCGATAAGGTTGACCCGAAAGTTTCTCAAAACGAACATAAAGAGCGCAAAAAATCACAGAAAGGCTTGATTAAAAACGTCGAACCCGAACTTCTTAAAGAAATGCTTTACCAGATGGTTCTGGGCAGAATTTTCGAGCAAAAATGCGCGGAAGTTTATCGCATCGGAAAAATCGGCGGTTTTTGTCATCTGTATATCGGACAAGAAGCAGTCGCCATCGGTTCAATGATGACTTTACGCGAAGATGATTTGGTTATCACGGCTTACCGCGACCACGTGCAAGCAATGGTTAAAGGTATCCCGCCCGAAGCGGTGATGGCGGAACTTTACGGACGCGAAGGCGGTGTGGTGAAAGGCAAAGGCGGTTCGATGCATATGTTTTCGCAAGAACATAACTTTTACGGCGGACACGGCATCGTCGGCGGACAAATCGGTGTCGGAACGGGGATGGCTTTCGCGCAGAAATACAAAGAAACTGACAATGTTACGCTTTGTTTCTTCGGCGAAGCGGCGGTTAATCAAGGGATTTTTCACGAATCCTTAAATATGGCGCAGCTTTGGAAACTTCCCTGCATATACATCTGCGAAAACAACAAATACGGAATGGGAACTTCGCAGGCGCGGGCAATGTCTATCAGCAGTATTGCTCAAAAAGCCGAAGGTTACGGAGTTGCTTCAGAGTTTGTGGACGGAATGGACGTTTTAGCCGTCCGTGCCGCAACCGAACGCGCCATCAAACGCGCCCGCGAAAAATCTTTGCCGACTCTTCTTGAAATTCGCTGTTATCGTTTTATGGGACATTCAATGTCAGACCCGGGCAAATACCGCTCAACCGACGAAATCAAACAATACCAACTGCGCGACCCGATTTTCCTTTTCAAAGAAAGTCTTTTGGACGCAAAAGTTATTACTGATAAAGATTACGAAGAAATCGAAAATCGGGCGAAAGAAGCAGTTGAAAAGGCTTTGAAATTTGCAGAAGAAAGTCCTTTACCTGATGAGAAAGAATTGTTCACGGATGTTTATGCTTGAGCAGTGGTCGGTGGTCAGTTTATAATCTGAACCTCAAATTTAATTTTAAGGAGAAAAGATTATAGCTGTGCAAAATTATCGGCAGTTGATTGCTTGGCAGAAAGCGATGGAATCGGTTAAGCAGATTTATGAATTAACAAAGAATTTTCCGAAAGAAGAAATTTATGGTTTGACAAGTCAAATCAGACGTGCGGCGGTTTCAGTTCCTTCAAACATCGTCGAAGGGCAAGGACGCGATTCGACGAAAAAATTTTTACATCATCTTTCAATAGCTTACGGTTCGTTAGTTCGTTAATGAAAACGGAAACACAAATTTTAATCGCCGAGAGTTTAGATTATTTGAAAGCAGAAAAATCAAATTTAATTTTAGAAAAAACAGCAGAAGCAGGTCGTCTAATCAATGGTCTTTCACGTTCGCTAAAACAAAAAATCTGACCACTGACCACCGACCACCGACCACTTTTATGGCAGAAATGACAATCCGCGACGCGCTCAATCAGGCGTTGCGCGAAGAAATTATTAGAGACGAAAACGTCTTCATAATGGGTGAAGAAGTCGCCGAATATGACGGTGCGTATAAAGTTACGCGCGGACTTTGGAAAGAGTTTGGCGACAAGCGCGTCGTTGACACGCCGATTACCGAACTCGGTTTTGCGGCTGTCGGAGTCGGCGCGGCGATGGCTGGGCTTCGTCCCGTGATTGAGTTTATGACGTTTAATTTTTCGATTCTCGCGGCTGACCAAATCATCAATCATGCCGCGAAAATGCTTTATATGTCGGGCGGGCAATTCAAAGTTCCGATTGTTTTTCGCGGTCCGAACGGCTCGGCTTATCAGGTTTCGTCGCAGCACTCGCAAGCATTGGAGGCTTTTTACGCCAACTTTCCCGGCTTGAAAGTCGTGATGCCCTCAACTCCGGCGGACGCGAAAGGTTTGTTAAAATCTTCAATCCGCGACGATAATCCGGTTGTCTTTCTCGAACAGGAAAGAATGTATGGCTTAAAGGGCGAAGTTCCCGAAGACGAGGATTTTTTAATTCCTCTGGGCGTGGCTGATGTCAAACGCGAAGGAACTGATTGCACAATCGTCGCGCGTTCGATGACCGTGCCATTAGCGATGCAAGCCGCCGAGCAAATGCAAGGAGAATTCGATGTTTCGGTTGAAGTAATTGATCCGCGCACAATAAAACCGCTTGATATTGAAACAATTGTTAAATCGGTGAAAAAGACAAATCGGCTTGTCATTGCGGAAGAATCACACGCATTTGCCTCAGTCGGCGCGGAGATTTCTTATCAGGTAATGGAAAAGGCGTTTGATTATCTGGACGCGCCGATTAAGCGCATTTCAACCGCCGAAGCACCGATGCCGTATGCGAAAAACTTGGAAGAATTGGCGTTGCCCGACGTTCCGAAAATCGTCGCGGCGGTCAAGGAAGTTTGTTATTTGTAAATGAAATTTACTTGGGATGAAAACAAGGCGCGAAAAGTTAAGGACGAACATAAAGTTGAATTTGATAAAATTTTTGACATTTTTGAGGATGATTTTTCATTAGACATAATTGATGAAAAGCATTCCACTCCAAATGAAACGCGATTTATAATTGTCGGTCTAACGGCTGAATATGGTTTGATTCATCTCGTTTATACAATGCCGTCGGATGAAGAAATTCATTTTATAACAGCCAGAAAAGCCGGAAAGTTTTATGTCGAGCAATATGAAGAAAACATACGAAGAACTTGAAACGAGCGATGAATTAAAAGCTAGAGGATTCCGGCGCATAAAACGCAGATTCCAGCCAAAAAAAGGTGAAATGACATTGAAGGACTGTCAGGTAATTACCGAAGTTCGGATTGATGCGGATTTGTATAATTTCTTGCGGTCAAAGTCGGAAAACAGCGGCGAGAGGTCAATTGAAAAGTTATTAAACGCGATTTTGAGGGAAAAATTTGAAAAGGAAGAAGCGGGAAAATTAACAGCTTAAATTTTCCGAAACTCATCGCGGCGGAAAAATTCCTTGGATTTTAGAAACGATTGTTGAATAAATTTATGGCTGAAAAATTTTTAATGCCGAAACTTTCGCCGACGATGGAAGAAGGACAAATTTCACGTTGGTTAAAGCAGGAAGGCGACACATTTGAGGCAAACGAAACGATTGCCGAAGTTGACACCGACAAAGCGACGATGGAAATGACGGCTTTGGCGGGCGGAACATTGCTCAAAATTCTCAAAGGCGCGGGCGATACCGCCGCTTTGGGCGAACCGATTGCCATTACGGGCGAAAAAGGCGAGGATATTGCCGGACTTTTGAGTGAAATTTCTTCAAACGGCAGAGGTAAATCGCCGGAAAAAGCCGAACCGAAAGAGGAAAAACGCGAAGAAAAGTCCGAAGAGGTTGAAGAAAAAGTTCCGACACGCGAAGAGCCGAACGAGGTCGCCAAAGAAGGCAATGAAGAATTAAAAGAAGAAGTTTCCGAAACCGAAGGTCGCAGTTACGATTATCAACGTCCCGAAGCAAAGGAAGATGCGACAGATAAAAGTCCAAAGTCCAAAGTCCAAAGTCCACAGTTCGAGAACGGAAGATTAATCGTTTCCCCGATTGCGGCGCGGATGGCGGTGGAAAATGGCGTTGATTTGAAATCCGTTAAAGGTTCGGGTCCAAGCGGGCGGATTATCAAACGCGACATTGAATCCGCAATGGAAAGTGGTCAGTGGTCAGTGGTCAGTGGTCAGAAAGAAGAAGTTCAAACCACGCCGAGTTTTTCCGCTTCGCAGACACAGGGTGCAAGCGCGTATCGTGAAGAAACTACTTCAAAAATGCGCCGCATTATCGCGCAGCGTCTTAGCGAATCAATCGGACCAATTCCAACATTTTATTTAACAGTTGAAATTGAAATGGACAAAGCGTTGGAGTTTCGCAAACTAATCAACGCAAGTTTGAAGGAAGATGAAAAAGTCAGCGTCAATGACGTTATTGTAAAAGTTGCGGCAATGGCTTCTTTGAAGCATCCGTTTGTTAATTCGTCTTACCGCGATGACAAAATCCGTTTTTATGAAGATGCCGATGTCGGCGTTGCCGTCGCCATTGACGAAGGTTTGATAACGCCGATTGTGCGCGGCGCAAACAGAAAAGGTATCGCGGAAATTTCAAGAGAAATTAAGGAAATGGCTTCGCGGGCGCGTGAGAAAAAACTTCAACCCGAAGAATATACCGGCGCGACGTTTTCAATTTCCAATCTCGGAATGTTCGGCATCAAAGAATTTACGGCAATTATCAATCCGCCGGAAGCCGCGATTTTAGCCGTCGGCACGGCAAAACCGACCGCGGTTGTCGAAGACGGCGGATTTGTCGCGCGAAATCTGATGAATGTAACAATGAGTTGTGACCACCGCGTAATCGACGGCGCAACTGGCGCAAAATTTTTACAGACGTTCAAGCAGATGCTCGAAAATCCGATCTTGATGCTGATGTAAGATTTTAGAGATTAAAAAAGACTGGCTGAAAGATTTTCGGTCTGTCTTTTTATTTGAAAGTATAAATTAAAGTTCCCTTCACTCTGACAGGTTTTCTGTCAACCAATGTTGGTTGAAATTTTGCTTTTTTCGCCAAAGCCGTCGCCTTCTCCTTTAACAAAGGATGCCCTGAAATTGCCTTTGCCGAAACAACTTGTCTGTTTTAGTCAACGAAAACTTCGACTTTGACTTCGACTTTGATACTTGAAGTTATTTCAAGCGGACTTATGGTTTTGCTTTTAGCTTGTCAACGGTAATAGTCTTCGATTTCGTCAAAATGGTCAATTGGGTATCGCAACAACCCGAAAACCTTTTGAATAATTAATAGATTCAACAAAAATGTCGTTTCTTCTGCTGGTTAATAACTCGTTATAGCTTTGTCCCCAACTGCCTCCTTTAACTACTCGGAAATCCGGGTCGCCTTGCAGATTCGGCGAGCTGTCCTCGGTTACATTAGCAAAATCTTTTCGCCAAACGTCTTCGCACATTTCCCAGACATTGCCACTCACGTCGTATAAACCAAAAGCATTTGGCAAATAAGAGCCGACTTTAGCAGGCGACAGTTCAGCGTGATGAGCATAATACTGCCACATTTTTTTTTCGGCATCATCGCCCCAATAATGTTTCGTCGTGGTCGTTGCCCGTGCCGCGTATTCCCATTCGGCTTCCGAAGGCAGACGATATTTATAGCCGTCGTTCTTTTCGTTTAGCTTTTTGATAAAGGCTTTCGCGCTGTTCCATTGAATGTTTTCAACGGGACAATCGCTCCCGCAATTCTGAAATTCGCTTGGATTTTTGCCCATCAAGGCTTGCCATTGTCCCTGCGTAACTTCAAATTTTCCGATGTAAAATTCCTGCTTTATTTTTACGTTGTGGAGAGGTTGTCCATTATACGGACGACCTTCCATTTCTTCTTTCTTTATTCCCATCAAAAATTCGCCCGGCGGAATCAGGACGAATTCCATCCCGATTGAATTTTTGACTTCAATCGGTTTTGTTAAAGTCTTTAACTGTTTTTGAATCATCGGATAGACTGGCAGAGCATTTTGGCGAATCGCTTCGAGCAGAGCGTTGTTTGCGCCCCAGGCACGAAGTTTTTTTTCATTTTCGGGAGTCAGCCAAAAGGTAATTTTGCGCGTGTTCACGCCTTCGATTAAAAGCGCGTTTTTGTTCGCCGCCGTTGTTTTAGTTGAGCGCAGAGCCTTTTCAACGCTGCTGAAATTGAGCGGTTTTACATCTTGCGCCGAGACGTTAGGGGCAGCAAAAACTACACTCAAAATTATTATTAAAATTAACTTCAAACGCATTTTTTCGTTTGTTTTTTTCAATTTTATAATTCTCATCTTTGCGCTCCAAAATTGGCGATACGTTCAATTGTTATTTATCAAATCGTCCAGAGTAACTTTCTTTTTAGTTTGTCGGGTTTGTTTCGGCGCATCTTTTTTCGTGGGAGATTCTGCTTTGGTCGCCGTCGTTCGTTGGTTGGGCTGAGTTTTTTCTTTCTCTACGCTTATCTTTTCAGTTTGTTTCTCGGCTGGTTTCTCAATCGGCTTTTCGACGTTTTGCGGTTTGGCAATCATTTCATTATTCGCTGCATTGGAATTATTGCTAACATTCGTCTCAGATGTCGCCACCTGATTAGAAATGGAATTGTTTTTTTGATTTGAATTGCCATCGGCGGAGGATTGCGTCAGCGTGAAAATCCCGATTGACCCTGCCAAAACCGTACCCGCGCCCAATCCGACCCAAGCAAGCATTTTCTTATTTCCTTTATTGTTTTTATTTTGCCCAATTTCAGCGACGGGTATTTCCTTAGTTAGCGGCAGAGTTTTTAACATATCTATTCCCGTCGCTTCGTTCGCCGGATGTTTCTCGTTTCGTTCGGCGAAAATCCGCGTTTCCGCCGAAGCCGACGGGCTGTGATGCTGTGAATATAATGCCCGCATCAACGCCTCGCGCATTTCCTTTGCTGACGAAAATCTATCGGAAATATCCTTTGCCAAAGCTTTTTTCACGACTTTGTGGAAACTTTCCGGTATGTCGGCGGGCAGCGAGCGCGGCTCTTTGGTAACGATTTCAAATATCAAACTGGGAATCGTATCCCCACTGTAAGGCGTTTTCCCGCTCAACATCTCGAACAGCATTACGCCCGCCGACCAAATATCTATCTGCGGTGCTGGTCTTATTCGCTCGAACGATTCGGGCGACATATACAGCGGCGAACCTGCCGTGTTCGTTCCGGCTTGTGAAATTTCCAGCGAAACAGCTTCGACAATTCTCGACACTCCGAAATCAGCGATGCACGGCACGTCGCCTTTGAGCAGAACGTTTTCCGGTTTCAAATCACGATGAATAATGTTTTGCGCGTGCAGATGCGTCAAACCGTCCAAAATCCCGCCCATAATTTCGACGGTTTTTTCCAGTCCCGGCGATTTCCCGCCGTGTTCCCGCAGCCATTCTCGCAGAGAACCGTTGTCGGCATATTCGCTGACGATGACGAAAAGATTTTCGTAAATAAATCCGTCCTGAACGGAAATGATATTTTTATTGCCGCTGGCATGAATCCAAGTGTTGATTTCGCGTTTGACGCTCGAATAATCGGAAATCCCGTGTGTGCTGTCGGAGATAAATTTCAGGGCAAACGGAACTTTTTTATCAGCAATTTCAATCTTCTTTTCCGCCAGCCAAACCTCGCCGAAACCGCCTTTGCCGAGAGACTTCTTCAACGTATAATCTTTGATTTCTAAACCTTCTTTTAGCATAGACTTGATAGTTTTCCTCTCTGGCAATTGAAATAACGCGAAGTTGTCTTAATTTTGACTTTGACGATAAACGGGCGGCAGTTTTGCAAAAGCCAACAGTAAAATGAACAATGATAAATCAATTCAATCACCGATGCTTTCTTTTGCCGATTCGACAAGAATTTGTCAATCTCCTCTGTTAGGTGTCCGCGCAGTTCTGGTTGAGTTCAATAGTTTTGGTTGAATTATCAATGAATTTACAAAAACCATTTTGGTCAAAATAGGAATTGGCTCGGTTATAGTAAAATTTTCTCCGATGTTGTTTGAATAATAACGCAAAACTCGTAAATTAGAAAGTAATTTTTGAATGTTTCACAACTGACAATTCTGCAATTAATTTGTTAGCATCAATCTTTGTTTCAAATGAAAGATTTGCCGATTGATTCAAATAACAGTTTCGCTCCGCACATCGCGCTTCTCGTCGTTCAATTAATGTTCGGCTCTGCGCCCGTTTTGGGCAAAGCCGCGTTGCAGACATTTCCGAGTTATGCGATTGTCGGTTTTCGCGTCGGCGGCGCGGCTCTCGCGTTTTATTTTCTGCAAAGATTTCGCGGCAATTTACAACTTGATAAAAAAATTCATTATCTTTATTTTGTGATTTTCAGTTGTTTCGGCGTGATTTTTAATCAATTGCTTTTTTTTAAAGGCTTGTCGCTAACAACCGCGACCAATACTTCCCTGCTTGCCGTGATGATTCCCGTTTTTGCCTTTCTTATCAGCGCGTTAATCGGCAACGATAAAATTACTTGGCGCAAGGTTTTGGGAATTATTATCGCGGCTTGCGGCGTAATTTATCTGATAAATCCGAGAGGCGCGAGTTTTTCGTCCGCGACGACGCAAGGCGATATTTTGATTATTCTTAACAGTTTTTCTTACGCGATTTATGTTGCCGTTTCGAAAAAACTGGTTTCTTATTACGGCGCGTTAAAATCTATCGCGTGGCTTTTTCTTTTTGCAGCTGTCATAAATGTTCCCGTCGGTTTATATTCTTTATCTTTGGTTAATTTGAGTGAAGTTTCTTTGTCGGCTTGGCTGGCAGTCGGAGCAATCGTGCTTTTCCCGACAATTCTGGCTTATTATTGGAACACTTGGGCTTTGGCGCGGGTCGAGCCTTCGATTGTCGCTGTTTATATTTATCTGCAGCCGCTAATCGGCACATTTCTGGCAATTTTTCTTTTGGGAGAAGAATGGAAACCACGCATTTTTCTCGCAATGGCGTTAATTTTCGCCGGGGTCTATCTGGTTACGCGAAAACGCAAATTAAATATTGCGGAAATTGATTTCTCTGCTAATTAGATTCATTTCCAAATTTCAAATTTCCTTTTATTTTGCCGTTTTTAATTCTTTTTTTGTTCGGTATTGCCGGAAATACTTTTAATTGTCTAATTTCTATTAAGACAAGTATTACTAGAATATGCCAAAATTTTGTCTTTCGTCTATAAAAATTCTTACCTTCAAATGTCATAAATTATTGATTAAGTATGTTTTGTCCTATAAGATTAAATTTACAAATAATTCATTTGTGATTGTTTAGCGATTGTTTTAAAACACGATAAATTGAACTTCAAATTCAAAGACGTTTGAAAGAGCGTTATATCTTTTTCTTCAACGATTTTTACGTTGATGTTGTTTGAAAATTAAGGAGGTAGTAAAAATGGAAAGTAGAGCAAAACTTTTCGGGCATGCGATTCACCCGATTTTAATAGTTTTTCCGCTTGGTCTTTTGGCAACGGGCGTGGTTTTCGATGCTATTTTTCTGATTTGGGGAAATCCGACTTTTGCAACCGTTGCATATTGGATGATTGCTGCCGGAATTATCGGCGGTTTTCTTGCCCTGCCGTTTGGCTGGATTGATTGGTTTGCCATTCCAAGCAATACACGCGCAAAATCTGTCGGTCTGATGCACGGACTCGGAAATGTGGTTGTGGTTGTGCTGTTTATCGCAAGTTGGTGGATGCGAAGCGATGCGCCGGAAAGACCAGAAATGTTCGCTTATGTTCTTTCGTTTGCGGGCGCGGGATTGGCGTTAGTTACGGGTTGGATGGGCGGCGAATTGGTTGAACGGCTCGGTGTCAGCGTAGACAACGGAGCGCATTTAGACGCGCCGAGTTCGTTGTCAAACAAACCCGCTAGCCAAAATGCTTCGACAGCAAAAAATACTTAAAAAGGAGAACGAACAATGGGAATAAAATTAAAAAATTTAGACGAGCAGGTTGTAGTAATTACCGGCGCGACGAGCGGCATCGGTTTGGTCACGGCGCGAATGGCAGCAAAACGCGGCGCAAAATTGGTTTTGGCGGCGCGGAATGAAGACGCTCTGCGGCAGTTGACCGATGAAATAAACGAATCGGGCGGCGAGGCGATTTACGTTGCGGCTGATGTCGGCAGCGAAGCGGACGTGCAAAAAATCGCTGACGAAGCAATCGGGCGTTTCGGCAGTTTTGATACTTGGATAAATAACGCGGGCGTTTCGATTTACGGGCGACTGGTTGAAATTTCAACCGAAGACCATCGCCAGCTTTTTGACACGAATTATTGGGGCGTGGTTCACGGTTCGGTAACCGCCGCCGAGCATCTGCGTAAAAACGGCGGAGCGTTAATCAACATCGGCAGCACGCTTTCCGACCGTGCCATTCCGATTCAAGGCGCGTATTGCGCTTCAAAACACGCGGTTAAAGGTTTTACTGACGCGCTGCGGATGGAACTCGAATATGAAAATGCGCCGGTTTCGGTAACTCTCATCAAACCGAGCGCGATTGATACGCCTTACAAAGAACACGCCAAAAATTACATGGATGTAAAACCGGAAAATCCGCCGCCGGTCTACGCGCCGGAAACTGTTGCCGAAACGATTTTGTTTTGCGCCGAAAATCCCGAAAGAGATGTTTTTGTCGGGGCGGGCGGAAAAGCGTTTTCACTATTTGGTAAATACGCACCGCGCACAACCGACAAAGTTATGGAAATGACAATGTTCGACATTCAAAAAACCGACAAGCCCACCGATTCCGAAGAGGAAAACGGTCTTTACACAGCGGCGAGCAATTTGGAAGAACGCGGCGGTTATGACGGTTACGTCGCCGAAAGCAGTCTTTATACCAAAGCGAGTCTGCATCCGGTTGTTACAGGCGCGGCTTTGTTGGCTGTGGGCGCGGGAATTGCACTTTTGACCGCTAATCGAAACGGCAAACGTTAAATTTATGCAAAACCGTTTTGTTAAAAGAGTGCGGCAATGAAAAATCCGCGCTCTTTTTTCTAATTTAATTTATGTAGGACTTCCTCAAAGGGCAGAAAAAAGAGCAAAACTATAAACTGTTCACTATAAACTTTTAACTGATTTGCAACGAAAACTTTTTTTATGAAAGATAGTTTATAGTGAATAGTGAACAGCGAATAGTTTGCTGCCAAATCTTCGATTTTTGAGGTAGCTCTATTATGTAAAGGTTGACCTTGTCGCTTTTCCCGGTTTGCGGTTTAATAAATTTATGCAGCCAAGCTGGGAAATCAAAGGTTTTTTAGAAGCAAATAACAACCGATTGGACATCAACGGCGTATCGGCAATCGAGTTAGCCGAAAAATACGGCACACCGCTTTTTGTTTTTAGCGAATCGCGCATCAAGCATAATATCGAACGCTTAAAACGCGCCGAAAATTTTATTGACTGCAAATTAAAGGTTTGTTACGCCGCGAAAGCCAATTCAAATATGGCAATTTTGCGGACTGTAAAAAACGCAGACTGCGATTTGGAAGTAAATTCCGGCGGCGAACTGTGGAAGGCTGTTCAAGTCGGTTTCAAGGGCGAACAGATTATTTTCAACGGCACGAGCAAGGAAATCTGGGAAATTGAAAATGCGATAAAGGCGGAGATTTATGCGATTCAGGTTGATTCACTTTTTGAATTGTCGCTGATTGAAGAAACGGCGCGGCGGTTGAAAAAACGTGCAAATGTTTCTTTACGATTAGTTCCTGAAATCGAAACGAATACGCATTCGGGCTTGCAAACCGCGCTTTTAACATCGAAATTTGGAATGATGCCCGACGAAGCACTGTCGGCGTTTCATCAATACAAAGATTCAAATTTTCTCAATCTGTGCGGTGTTCATCTGCACATCGGTTCACAAAATCCGGAATCCGCGCCGTACGCTGAAGCGTTTAAGACGCTGTTCGAAAATCTCGTGCAGATATACGAAGAAACAGAAATCAAACTTTCCCACATCAATCTCGGCGGCGGTTTTCCCGTCAATTATTTGCGCGACGCGTCGCACAAAAACTTTTTCCCGGAAGCAGAGCGCGAAATGTTTGCGGCAGACTTTGAACCTTCGGACGCAATCGAGAACGCTTGGAAAATTGTCAAAGAATCTGCCGAGGCTTCAAACGCCGCGCATCTTTTGGAAAATATCACACTGCTTTTAGAACCGGGCAGAAGCGTGATTTCAGATGCCGGAATTTGTTTGACGACGGTGAGAAACAAGAAAGAGCGTCCGGTTGATGAAATAAATTCTATCATCCAAGACAAAATAGACTCTAGGAATAAAAAAGAAAATTTTGAGGAAGGGACTTCGTTCGGCATTTCCTCACTGGAAATCAGTCTTGCAAATCCGAACATTGATAGAGATACGTGGCTTTTGACCGATGCGGGTTTCAATATTCTTCTTTCGATGGAAACTTATAAATGGTATTACCACTTGATTTCCGCCGAACGTGCAAGCGAGCCGCACGATTACCCATACAAACTTGCCGGACCGCTGTGCGACGGCGGCGACGTTTATTTTGATATTGAAAGCAACCGCGGAAGCAGACTTCCCGCATATCGTCTTTTGCCAGAGAATGTTCAGCCGAATGAGATTTTAGCTTTGTTAAACTGTGGCGCGTATTCCATCGCGCAGATGTTTCAATACAACGGCAGGTTTTTGCCGACAGTAGTTTTGACAAAGGAAAACGGCGAGGTTGAATTGATTCGCAAACGCGACGATTTTGAAGATTTAATCACCAACGACATTTGGTAGCGTATCGGTTTTTAATCCAAAATCTAAAATCTAAAATCGCTAAAGTCCCGAATACCAGTCATAACCGCGTTCTGCCCAATAATCCGCCGGACGTTCATTGGTAAATTCGATGCGCCCGATGCGTTTAATTTGCTTGATGCCGTATTTGGTCGTAGTAACCAGCCGAAGCGGTGCGCCGTGTTCCGTTTTCAAAGGTGCGCCGTTCATTTCATACGCCAGAATCGTTTGCGGATGCAGAATGCTCGGCATATCCCAACCGACATAATAACCGCGGTCAGGCGTAATTAGTGAAACATAACGGACAAATTCGGGCGGTGAGAATTTAGCGGCAAAATCAGAAAATCTCGCGCCTGTCCAATTACAAATCACGCTCCAACCTTCAATACATTTTAGTTCGGTGGTCATTTCAATTCGCGGCAGAGATTTGATGTCGTCGAGCGTCAGCAGCAAACCGGAAACCGAAACATCCGGCGCGGGCGGAGTATCTAAACTTCGCGGCGCATTGTCATCGCCTTGAAAAGTCATACCTTCGGCAAATTGCGGAAACTTTTGCGGATTTGCCAAACCGACGACTTGCAAACGCCACGCTTCAACATCAAAATCTTCGCCCAAACCAATTAAACCGTTGACTCTCTCACTGGCGAGTTCACGCGGAAATTCGGGCGCAAGGTCGTTTTTATCGAAGGTTAGCTGGCTGAGATTTTCATTGAATCTAAAAGTGCGTTCTAAGATGGCATTTTTTCGCTCGTCGCTCATCCAACGCCAGCCGAAAATACCGACCAGCGCGGTTGCGCCGCCGATTAAAAATGTGCGGCGTGAACGATTCGACATTTGCCGCTTTGCTTCTTCGTCGCTCAACGGTTCGCTCAATTCTCGTTTTTCGTTCAAAATCGAAGCCGTGTTGTTTTTCGCTTCAACATTTTCTTCTTTGTGATTTGCCTTTTCGATTTCACGAACTTTTTCGACCAAAACTTCTTTATCTTCACTCATACTTTTGCTCCTTCTTCAATCGCAACAGCAGTTTCAGGCAATTTTTCATCCGTTTTGACAATTTCGTAACCGCTCACCATCGAACGAAAATTGCTCCAACCGGCAAGCGCAACCTGCATGACGTGAACGACGAAAAACAAAACGAAAAGAATCATTAACCAAAAATGTTCCCAACGCGCCCATTCGTAACCGCCCAAAAGCGCGGTCAGCCCGGAAAGCTGCAAAGGTTTATAAATCGCCAAACCTGTAATAATCGAGCCGAAACCCAATAAAATTACGCCCGTGTAAGCAATCCGCTGGGCATCGTTGTATTTTCCCTGCGGTGGAAGTTTTTTAACCATGTGCAAATCGTGAAGCGTAACCAAAGCGGCGCGTTTGAACGAACCCGGAATTGGCAGAAGCGTCCGCCATTCGCCTGAAAAAATTAGATATAAAACATAAATTACGCCGTTTATCGCAAACAGCCACATAAAGAAAAAATGAAGTGAAATGCCTTCGGCAAGCCGGAACGGAATGCCGAGCGTTTCATAAAACCCCGGCGGGAAAAAGTGGAAAAGTTCGTAGCCGAAAATCTTAATTCCGTAGACCGCATTTGCCCAATAAATCAGCAAGCCGCTCCAAATCATCATCGCCAGAAGCGGAAAATTTATCCAATGCAGCCAGCGCACGGCTAACGAATGTTTCTTCTCCAGTCTTTTCATTGCGTCCTCACCTCAATTGAAATATATCTTTAATGCAACAAAATTATTCCAGACCTTTTACTACAAGTAACGCCACCGGTCTTAGGTGAATAAGTTAATTTTTTTGCTCCGGGTAATGGATGAGAGCTGTTTGCCTTTTTACTTTTGCCTTTTTACTTATTTTCTACCATTGAGTTTTGTGAATCATCGTCTGCAGAATTTCTTTTTCTCCGCCGGTTAAAGAAAAATTTTCCTGCGCGTAAATTTCGGCTAGCCGCAAAAGAGTTACGGCGCGGGTGCTTTCATTGCGGATTTGGGCGATAATTTCAAGATTTTCGTGTGAAAGTTCCCGCGCTTTTGCGTTTTCGCCATATTCTTCAAAGCGTTTGGTAAATTCATTGTAAGCTGATGAACGTGAAGCGAGTTGCGGCACAGTTTCGCAAAGTGTGGCGGCTTCGTTCAAAAATTCGATGGCTTTTTCCCTTTCGCCCAATTTGTTTTTCGCGTCCGACGCGCCGATGAGTGCGAACATTCTGTTTGAATCTTCGATAATTGCGTTAATCGCTTGGCGGGCAAGTTCGTCGCTGCCTTGCAGTGTGCAAACCTGCGCGATTTGCGCCAATGCTAACATCTGCTCGGTTTTTTCGATATTTCCCTGCGCGATTTCGATGGCGCGTTCCGCCTTTTGATATTTCGCAAACTGAACGGCGATAACGCCCCACAAATTAAAACGTGCGCGGCTGTCGCGGATTTCCGCGTCCTTCTGCGATTTCAAAATGGCATACGCTTCTTCGAGCGTTTCGAGCGCGTCTTCGCGTTCGCCTCTGTCCCAAAATTCCTGCGAAAATCCGACTAAACAAGAAGAAATCTGCGTCTTGTCGCCGACCAAATCAAGTGTTCGGTCAGCCAAATTAATACTTCCCGCCCGCAAAAATCCGAGTGCAATTCCTGCCAGCAGATTATCGCGGTGAACGCCGTCAATTCGTTCGGCAATCGTTTTTGCTTTGTCAAAAGTTTCGATTGCTTTGTCATTTCTGCCGTTGCTACGATAATGTTCGGCAATATACTGCAAAATTCTTACCTTTTCTTCGGGAAAATCGGTTTCTTCCGCCGCAATCACAGCTTCGTCCAGTGCGGAATTAGCCTTTTCGCTCTGATTATTTTTCTCATAATATTCGGCGATAAGCTGCAAAGCGTTGACTTTTGCCGCCGGATATTCGATGCGCGAAAGCGTTTTTTTGGCTTCTTCTTCCCGGTTATTAACGATTAAATAATGAGCAATTATGCCCAAAGCATGCGAAGGATGATCGAGCGCGGAAGCGATTTCAAACGCTTTATCAAATTCGCCGACTGCGGCTTTTCTCAACGCAATATTTTCTCTGGCTTCGGCTTGCAAGCCTCTGTCTTCGATGGCTTCGACAAGTTGAAAGGCGTATTCGTCGTCATCAATCGCGGCGCATTTATCCGCCACTTTTGACAGCAAACGGTCGCGGACAAACGGGTCGCCAACCGTATCGGCAAGCGCGGCGGCAGTGTCAACGTCCTTTTTTTCCAAATAATACGGGACAATTTCCTTCATCGCCGTCGCGTGTCCTTCGGAACTTTTGATGTCTTCGGCGAGAAACGCTGCACACGATAAAAGATTTTCCCGTGCCTGTTCAATTGCTATTTGATGTTCTGCCATAAAAAAAACTAAAAACTAAAAACTAAGAGTGAAAAGTGATATTTTAGTTTTTCACTTTTAGTTTTTGGTTTTTCACTGTTTGCTTTTCACTTTCACTTTTAAACAAAAACCCGCCGAATCGAATCGGGAAACCAATCGTCTATGTTTTTCGCAATTGCGTCCGCGCCGGCTTCGCGCAAAACTTTCTCTGAAACCGTATTGGTTACGCCCAAAGTTTTAAGTCCGGCGCGGTTTCCCGCAGCGATTCCCGGCGGCGCGTCTTCAATTACCAGACATTCACCGTGCGTTATCGGATGATGTCCAGCTCGTGTTCGCGCGGCATCAACTTCATTAAAACCGGTCAAATAACATTCGGGGTCGGGCTTGCAGATTGTAACGTCTTCCGCGCTGACGATGCTTGAAAAACAATCTCTCAAACCAATTCTTTCCAAAACATATTCGATTTCCTCGCGCCTTCCCATACTGACCATGCCGAGCGCAAATTCTTTTTCCATTTTCCTGATAAAATTCTCAACGCCGTCAAAAAGCGGAATTTCCTTGTCAATCATATAACCCAATAAAATTACGCCCGTGTAAGCAATCCGCTGGGCATCGTTGTATTTTCCCTGCGGTGGAAGTTTTTTAACCATGTGCAAATCGTGAAGCGTAACCAAAGCGGCGCGTTTGAACGAACCCGG